>Ga0256868_10001095_pt1 | contig 15122 bp, 15 predicted proteins | sample RVTome_13_FD_187341 | JGI IMG/M metagenome (GOLD analysis project Ga0256868, IMG submission 187341) | Soil microbial communities from uranium-contaminated site in the Upper Colorado River Basin, Wyoming, United States - RVT92D227 HiSeq ... | reverse complement strand
TGCAGGCGATCAAGAAGGGTATGGGCCTGTGATCATCAGCCTATCTCTTTGACCGATCGCAATCGCCTTCCCAAGAATCTCTCCCCTACCCTGATGAAGCGCTCCGCATTATCGGTGACATAGAAGGCATATGATTCATGCCGCTTCCCGGGGGCGGTAAGCTTCTCCTCCTCCAGGACCCTCTGCACCTCCTTGGCCGTCTCCTGGGCGGAGTTGACCAGGCACACCTCATCCCCCATGATTTCCTTGATGATCCCCTCTAAGAGGGGATAGTGGGTGCAGCCGAGCACCAAGGTGTCGATTGCCTCATCACGGAGCGGGCGGAGGTAGCTTTGGGCCGTCAGACGGGCCACCTCATTGTCTACCCAGCCCTCCTCCGCCAGGGGTACAAAGAGGGGGCATGCTCGGGAGCTGACCCTGATCCGCTGATCGATTTCCCGGATGGCATGCTCATAGGCCCGGCTTTTCACCGTCCCCTCGGTCCCGATGACCCCCACCTGCCTGTTTTGTGTCATCTCCGCTGCCCGCCTGGCCCCGGGTTCGAGCACCCCGATGACTGGTATATCATTTTCTTTTTTGAGGGCGGGGAGGCTCACGGCCGATGAGGTATTGCAGGCCACCACGAGGAGCTTGATCCCCTGGCGCAGGAGAAAGCTCGTGATCTCCTGCGAATACTTGATGACGGTCTGGGGGGAGCGAGTCCCGTAGGGGACCCTGGCCGTATCCCCCAGGTAGATGATGTCCTCATGGGGCAGCAGGCCGGCAACCTCTTTAAAGACCGTCAGCCCTCCTACCCCTGAGTCGAAGATTCCGATGGGCAGCTCTTTTTTCTTCATCAATGCGAAAAAGGTATTTCTTCCTGTGCAGGAATTTTTAAGAAATTGACTATGACTACTTCGTCACCCACTGGCCAAAGGGCCACCTCCGGGAACGATGAAAATCAGCTTTTCTTTCCCTCTCCCCTCAAGGGGAGAGGAGCATAGTGGAGACTTATTTTCTGAGCAATGGTAAGAAAAGGACCACCTTTTCCCGGATGGGCAATCATAGCAATAAGCGCGCTGAAGCTCAAGGTTTTTTCAGGTATAGGATAAGGGAGCAAGTTGCCCATCGCGAGTACGAGATGGTGACATGATGCGGCGTATGGTACAATTATATAAGGGAGGCGTATACTAAATAACCGGCACTCAGGGTCTTATGGGATCGTTACCAGGACCCCAGGGAAAGGAGGGCGCTATGAAGTTTCTCCGCGTGAATATGACAGAGAAGAGCATAAAGGCCGAGGATGTCCCTCGGGCATACCAGGGGCTGGGGGGCAGGGGGCTTACCTCCATTTTCATCAACGCCGAGGTGCCACCTACCTGCGATTCCCTGGGGCCGGAGAACAAGCTCATCTTTGCTCCGGGCCTTTTAAGCGGCACCACCTTGATCAACACCAGCAGGATATCCATCGGCGCCAAGAGCCCGCTGACAGGGGGCATCAAGGAGAGCAATGCCGGCGGCACCGTTGCGGCGGCTTTGGGACGCTTGGGCATCACGGCCATCATCGTGGAGGGCAAGGCCCCGCAGGGAGAGTTGTATCTCCTCGCCATCGATGAGAATGCGCAGGCCCGGCTCCTTCCTGCCCAGGGCTTGAAAGGCATGCGGACGTATGCCCTGGTTGAGACCTTGCAGAAAGATTATGGCGAAAAGAACGGCATCTTGTGCATCGGGCCGGCCGGCGAATACCAACTGGCCAGCGCCTCCATTCAATCCACGGATGTGGATGGCCGGCCCTGTCGCGCTGCGGGAAGAGGCGGGTTGGGTGCCGTTATGGGGTCCAAGGGTCTCAAGGCCCTGATTGTCAGCCAAGGAGGCAAACACCCCGATGCCCTGGCCGATCCCGAGGCCTTTAAACAGGCTGCTATCGTATTTGCCAAGGCAGTCAAGGATCACCCCTTCAGCGGACAGCTCATGCCGGCCCTGGGCACCTCTATGCTCGTCGGCCCGATCAATGCGGCAGGGGCCTTTCCGAGCTTCAATGCAACACAAGGGGTATTGGAAGGCTGGGAAAAGGTCAGCGGCGAGAAGCTGGCGGAGACGATCAAGGCGCGGGGCGGCAAATCGGGGCATATGGGCTGCAGTCAATGCATCATACACTGCTCCAATGAGTTCGTGGATACCAAGGGCAAGTACGTAACCGCCTCCCTGGAGTATGAGACCATCTGGGCCACCGGCGGCATGACAGGCATTACGGATCTGGATGCCATCGCCCGCATGGACTTTTTATGCGATGACATCGGGATTGATACCATGAACACGGGGGTGGCGATTGCCGTGGCCATGGATGCCGGATATAAACCGTTTGGAGATGCACAGGCGGCCGTCGAGTTGCTGGAAGAGGTTGCCAAGGGTACTGAGTTAGGGCGGATCATCGGCAACGGTCCCGTGGCCGTGGGTAAACATTTCAAACACCACCGGGTACCGGTGGCAAAGAACCAGAGCATCGCCGCCTATGACCCGAGGGGTATCCAGGGCATGGCCGTTACCTATGCCACCTCGCCCATGGGCGCGGATCACACGGCGGGCTGGGTCGTCGGGCAAAACCTGGCGGCCTTTGGGGGGAAGCTGGATCCCTTGAGCCCTCAGGGGCAGGTGGAGGTTTCCCGGGCTGCCCAGATCGCGACTGCGGCATTCGACGCCACCGGCCTCTGCCAGTTCGCTGCCACGGCGGTCAATGATATCCCCGCAGCCGGGCAGGCGCTCTTGACCTTGCTCAGTGCCAAGCTGGGCACGGCACTGACCCCGGAGGATGTGACTGCCCTGGGAGTCCGGGTCATCAAGGCAGAAAGAGAATTCAATCGCAAGGCCGGCTTGACCAACAAAGACGATCGCCTGGCCCGGTTCTTCTATGAGGAGCCTCTGCCTCCCCATAACAAACCGGTCCTGGTCAGCGACGCAGAGATGGATCGCACCTTTGACTTCTAAGGATGCGCGGGCATGAACGTCAGCGTCAGGCTCTTTGGCCTCTTGCCTTGCCGCTTCCCGGGGTACGATTCGGAAAAGGGCATGGAGGTAGATTTGCCTCCTGGGGCCAAGGTGAAGGATCTCCTCGCCCAACTGGATATATCGAAGGAAGAAGGCGGTATTGTCGCCGTTGATGGTCTGGTGCAAAAGGCAGAGGCCGAGCTGAGAGACGGTTCGGTACTGCACGTCTTTCATCCCATCGTCGGAGGGTAGACCTCTGCTCGATCATCTGAGGGGCATGATGTCGCAGCCGTTTCCCAGCGACCCCTTTCATCCCCGCACCCGTCAATATGTGCACGAGGCCGTGCGCGCCCTTGCGCGGGAAGGCCCTCCCGTCATCGAGATAGTAAAACAGGCCGAGAGGGGGATAGAGGCTAAAAAAAGGGGCGTGCTGGGCGTTTTGCCTGCCTCCTTCAATCCCCCGACAGCGGCGCATCAGGCCCTCATCAGGGAGGCGGGGGCTGCCGTTGCCTTTGACGAGATCCTCCTGATCGTGGACCAGCAGGCCATGGACAAGGAGCGCCTGGGAGCTCCTCTGGAGGATAGACTCCTCATGCTCCTCGCCCTCTACGGTGATAATGCCCGGATCTCTGTGGGGATCTCCAATCGAGGGCTGTTTCTGGAGAAGGTCGAGGCCATGCGCACGGTCTACCCCACGGGGGATACACAGATCTATTTCATCGTCGGCTATGACACCATCGTGAGGGTCCTCGATCCAAAATACTATACGGACCGGAATAAGGCCCTGTGCTCGCTCTTTGGCCAGGCCCGATTTCTGGTGGCTAATCGAGGGGGATGTGATGAGCGCGGTCTCAAGGAACTCTTCGGCATGGAGGAGAACCGCCCCTTTGCTGCGCAGGTCTTGCCTATCACGCTCCCGCCGGCGCTGACCCGCATCTCCTCCACGCTGGTGCGCCGGCACTTGGCAGAGGGGAAATCGGTAGAGGGGCTGGTTCCTCCCGAGCTGGAGGAGTTCTTACGGACGCAAGGACTTTACGGTAGACAGGGCGGATAAAATGGGATACTATTTGCCGACTGGCAGGGTGAGGTGAGAAGGCCCGAGAGCAAGGCAGTGGGGATGTAGCTCAGTTGGGAGAGCATCACGTTCGCAACGTGAGGGTCGGGGGTTCGAATCCCCCCATCTCCACCATTTTATTTTGCACCTCTCATATAGTCCGCGGTACAAAACCTCACGTCATGCATGTCTTTGTCCGCTTGCTCTCCTCTCGCAATCCTACGAGAAGCCTCGACTGAATCCCGTCTTTTGTAGACGGGAATAAAGAAAACCCACAATCATGACTGAGAAGGAGTCGGAGATGCAGAAGAAAAAGATCGGGATCATCGGCGCCGGAAATATGGGTGAAGCGATCCTGCGGGGTCTCCACCAGAAAGGGATGGCAAAAGGGATCGTGGTCAGTGAGCTCCGTCCTGATAGAAGGGAGTACATCAAGAAGAACTACGGCGTGGAGACGCTCTCGGACAATCGCCAGCTCGCCTCCCAGGTTCGGGTCGTCATCCTCGCTGTCAAGCCGCAGGAGTTGAAGGGAGTCCTTCAGGAGATCGCCCCTGCCCTGGATTCCACGACACTTCTCATCTCCATCGCCGCCGGAGCCTCCCTGGGTGCCATTGCCTCTATCCTGGCGAAAGATGTACGCCTCATCAGGGTAATGCCGAATATTGCCGCCCTTGCCTTGGAGTCTGCTACCGCCCTCTCGCCGGGGGCAGAGGTGTCTGCGGCGGATCTGGAGCAAGCCCGGGAGATATTCAATGCCATGGGGAAGACGGTTATCGTATCGGAGTCGCTCATGGACGCCGTGACCGGCATGAGCGGCAGCGGACCTGCCTATGTCTCCCTCTTCATCGAGGCCCTGGCGGATGGAGGGGTGCGCATGGGTCTGCCGAGAAAGGATGCCCTGGAGATGGCGATCCAGACCGTCCTGGGAACAGCCCGCCTCCTCACTGAGCAGGGTGAGCACCCGGCCCATCTCAAGGACAGGGTGGCATCTCCCGGCGGAACGACCATAGCAGGGATCGCTGCGTTGGAGGCCAAGGGGTTCAGGGGCGCGGTGATGGAGGCTGTGGCTGCCGCCACCCAGCGATCCAAAGAGCTCGCTAAGTTACAGGGATGAGCCAGTATCATGGCTGAAAAAGAGAGGGCGAGAGCAAGGGATCTTGTCCAGCGGCACCTCGCGTCAGGTGATGCCCTCGGGTGGTTTGAGGCATTATACGCACGAGCGGCGGGGGATGCATCCATTATTCCCTGGGCAGATCTGATGCCGAATCCGAATGTTGTCACATGGCTTGATCAACATCAGATTGCTGGCGCTGGTCGCAAGGCACTCAAGATAGGATGCGGGTTGGGCGATGATGCGGAAGAACTTGCTCGCCGGGGGTTCAGCACAACGGCGTTCGATATCTCCGCATCTGCAATAGCCTGGTGCCGAAGGCGCTACCCACAATCACCAGTGGCGTACGTCGTGGAAGACCTCTTTCGAGCACCGAGCGAATGGCAAGGCACGTTTGACTTCGTGCTTGAGTCATACACGCTTCAAGTATTGCCGTCCTTTCTCAGACGAGCGGCCATCAGCCATGTTGCCGCCTTTGTCGCCCCACCCGGTACGTTGCTCGTCGTGAGCCGAGGTCGCGAGGCGGACGAACCTCAAGGGGACATGCCGTGGCCCCTGACGAAGGACGAGTTGACGGATTTTCTGAGGCTTGGTCTCAAGCAAGTCAGCTTCGAAGACTATCTGGATGATGAAGAGCCGCCGGTCCGTCGCTTCAGAGTTGTGTACCGAAGGGAAGCATAGGGGGAACAATCGGTTGTAGCGGTAGGTTGAGCGCCGGCCTTCATTGCCGTGGAGCGAGCCTTTTTTTCTGCATAGAGTGAGTACAAAAGATTCTTTTTAATAAGATTTTTAATTTTTTGATAAAAAAAGTAAGGCGATACTCATCCTTTCAACAATTTCATAACCGATTTTACAAACCGGCCTTTTTCCTGAGACTTAGGATTGCCTGCGTTACTTCTTTCGCGCTCTGAAGATTACAACGCGGAGCGGGGCCATGATGCAAATATTCTACAAATTCCTTTAGCTCCAGATAGAGAGGAAAGGTGGTGTCAATCGGTATTTTTTCCTCACCCCTGTCGTCTCTTATGGTAATGTGATCATCATAAGCATTATAAAGACCCGCCGAACCTTTGTTCCCATGGATGCTGACGCCGCTTATTTTATCGCAGTGCCTGCCGCTGACAGACATGGTAACCGTGGGTTTAGTCCCTAACATAGCGGTAAAACTGATTGGCAATCCATCTTCATTCTTGATAACAGTAATAGCTTTGATCTCGTCGGGAATATAACCTACAATATGCTTGACAATAGTCAGATCGTGAACAGCTTGTGTCCAAAAGACATCCCCGCCGTGAAAATCATTTACCCAGGCGTGCCTCGTTGCGCACAATTCCTCTATTTCTCCGATCCTCCCAGATTGAGCAACGAGGCGCAATGCTTCAATGCCGGGATGATAGTGCCACTTGTGCATGGCAAAAATATAGTCTGAACCACCAGAATCTTGTAAAAGCTTATAATCTTCCAAGGACAGGCAGAGCGTCTTCTCCGAGAAGACGGGCTTTTTGTATTCTAACAAACGGACGCATTTTTTAGCTAAATCGGGAATAGGAACAGCAACCACATAACCGTCACAAAGGGGCAACGCATCTATTGCAGAATGAACTTCCCGGGCGCCCATCTCAGAGGCACGTGATCGTGCCTGAGCATCGATATCAACCACATATACGTTGCAGTTTAGCCGGATCAAATCTCGTAAAATATTTTTACCCCAGTTGCCACATCCGATCAGGGCAATTGATTTCATCTTTCAAAACCTTTCACTGCTCTCATATAGTGAGTCGCCTGCAAAACCCCTCAATAAATCGAATTTCCTGAAAATATCAGCTTTTTAGGCGATAACCTTTTCCTCTCTCAATTTTTTAATATCATCCTTTGAATACCCCAAAGCAATCAGTATCTCGTCTGTGTGTTGTCCATATAAAGGCGGAGGCACATCCTGTTTCACCTGCATATCAGAGAACCTGGCGGGGAAAGCCCTCTGTTTGATCGTGCCTGCAACAGGATGTTCCATCTCAAATACCATCTGCCGGTGAATTATCTGCGGATCGGCGAAACTCTCTTCAATTGTTGAAACAGGGCTGCAGGGAACATCCGCCTCGTGCAACAGCGAGATCCATTCTTCCCTTGTTTTGGTCTTGAACGCCGCTTGCAGGGCGCTCAGCACCTCCTCACGTTGTGCGATCCTCCCCGTGAGATTCAGGTTTCTCATCTCACCGAGATCTACCACCGCGCAAAGGTTCTCCCAAAAGTGCTGCTCGTGAATAATTCCCAGTGTCATAAATTTATTATCCTTTGTCTGGAAGATTCCATAGTGAGGAATATAGAGCGATTCCGAATTGTTTAGTCCTTTAAGGGCTGTCAGCAGAGAGGTACCTACCCATGAGAAAATACCGGCAGTCATGGAGACGTCGATATATTGCCCCGTGCCCGTTTTCGCGCGGTCTACTATTGCCGCCAATATCGATATGGCCGCAAACATGCTGCCTGCGATATCCGCCAACGGCAGGCCGGAGAGATCAGCGCTTGCCTTTAGATCCTCCGTTAAACTCAAGAGACCGGCGACCCCCTGATAATTTATGTCATGGCCGGATATATTTTTATAAGGACCGTCCTGGCCGTATCCTGAGATCGAGCAGCATATGATCCGAGGATTGATCCCTTTGAGCGTCGCATAATCGATACCCAGCTTTTTGGCTACACCGGGGCGGAAGCCTTCTAATACTATATCCGCATGCGCAACAAGTTTATACAATATCTCTTTCCCCCTGGGCGATTTTAACTCCAGGATTACGCTTTTCTTGTTCCGGTTAATGCCGTTAAAAAGGTGTGGAAGCACACGGGCAAAATCGCCGACGCCGGGCTGTTCGATCTTGATGACCTCTGCCCCCAGATCTGCGAGTATCATGGAGCAATAGGGGCCGGGGATCTGTATGGACAAATCCACTATCTTAATGCCGTGTAATGCGCCGGGCGACTGAGCATTATGATTCGTCTTCATTGTTTTAGCCCCTAGAATTTTTACCTATTCATCAAAATCAACAAAGTATAGCAGCTTTTCCGCCTTTTTATAAGTTGCCCGGTTTTCCGAGAACGGCAATGTATCATTTTTTGTGTCGGTAAAGGGATACATTTATCACCCCCCTCACCCATCACTATGTCTATATATTGCCCATATAGGGAGGCGTCAAGGTTGGTGATAAAATGATGGAGATCGAGCTTGTGCAGGCCGATTTCAACGAATTTGTCAACGTCACAGATGCCACCAATGCCATGGAGCGGCTTATCACGCAGGACAAGGTGAACTTCGCGGTGGGCGGGCGCGGTTTGTATAAGGTCGAATAAATAACAAAAATTGTCATTCATACCCTCGCCTTGTTATTGCTACTATAAAAATCATTTGATATTAAAGACTTATAAAATGGAAATTCGAGCACGTTTCTTGCATGGTATTAAACAGTGCTAGCCATAAATAATAATTAGGAAGGGGAAGTCATGAAAAGACTTACCATCTTTTGGGTCATCTTTTTGGCATTCGTTCTTGTGGTATGTATGGGTTTGCCTTTACAGGCCCAGGAAGCCAAGAAGATCAGGATAGGCGTGATCGGCCCCATGAAGTATGTGCAGGGGCAGGGTCATTGGAACGGGGCAATCATGGCAGCTGATGAGATCAACGCCAAGGGAGGCATTAACGTCGGCGGCCAGAGGATGAAGATCGAGCTTATCAAGGCCGATTCCAACGAATTCCTCAACATTACGGACGCCGCCAATGCCATGGAGCGGCTCATAACGAGGGACAGGGTGAAATTCGTTATGGGCGGTTTCCGGAGTGAGGCGGTCCTGGCCATGCAGGACATCGCCTGCGAGCACAAGGTGCTCTTTTTCGGCGCCGGGGCCTCTGCTAATGAGCTCTGCTCGCGGGTGGCCCAGAACTATGACTTTTACAAGTATTGGTTCCGGGCTTCCCCTACCAACTCCTCATTCCTTGCTCGAACGGCCTTTATCCATTTGGGCTTCGTTGCCGGCATCTTGAAAGAGAACTTAAACATACCCAAGATAAAGGTCGCTATTGTCTCGGAAAAGGCCATGTGGGCGGATTCGATGACGAAGACGGCCCAGATGGTCGTTGCCCAGCAGGGGATGGAATGGGTAGGCACCTGGAGGCCCTCTCCGGTGGCCACGGATGTCACTGCCGAGCTCTCTGCCATCCAGCGCTCAGGTGCGCATATCATCTTTACGGTCTTATCCTCCTCGGTGGGGATCCCCTTTGCCCAGCAAGCAGGAGAGCTCAAGATCCCGGCGGTGCAGGTGGGCATCAATGTGGAGGCCCAGAAGGATGGCTTCTGGCAGGCCACCCAGGGCAGGGGCAACTATGTCACAACCTCGGGTACCTATACCCGCGATGTCGAGTACAACGAGCTTACCAAGCCCTTTGTTGATGGCTATGTGAAGAGGTTTGGCGAGACGCCGGCCTATACCGCCGCTACTTACACCTGCCTTGTCTACTCGCTGGCGCCGGCCATCGAGCAGGCCGGGACCCTGGATCCCGACAAGATAGTGCCTATCATTGAGGAGCGTGTGCACAAAGCTACTTCGGGCACCTTAAGATATATGAAGGATCCAGAAGGCAAACCGCTTCATGAGATCGAATGGGGCCCAGAATATCTGACAGGCATTGCTATTCAATGGCAGAATGGTAAGTTGGTAGGAGTTTGGCCCAACAAGTGGAAGCTGACGCCTGATTCGCCTGAGGTTACCTATAAAGGGGTAGGCCCCTACAAGATACCGCCCTGGATGATCGAGAAGTATAAGAAATAGGTGGAGTCCCCACGAGGAAGGCCGGTGGTATCTTATGTTACGCCCCAGTGGGGCGACATCTGCCATCTAATGTCTGCACAGGCCGGCCAAACGCTGACAGATCCATCCATGGCCAGAGGTCGTGGCCTTCTGATGCCGGGATAGCCAGCCATGATGCGCCCGCCCCGTCTCGCTTCAAGGAAGGGGCGGGCGCATTTTCTTTAAAGTCTCTCTAGTGACAAAATCAAATTTATGATTTATAAAACACCTATCAATGAGTAGCCATTCCCCTGGGTTTATTTAGCCGGCGGGAGAAGAGAAGGGGTGAGAAGGGACGATGATGTGCAAGAGCTTGGTCCTTGCGGTGTCTGCCATGGCGTTAGCGGCATGTGTCTTCATACCGCAGCCTAATGCCCGCCGCTATCTCAAACAATATGACATGGCGGACCCCCATCCCCCAAACTTTATGATCTGCTATGGTTACAGCTGTCGGCAGTCGGCCCGGGTGCAGTTGAGTGCGGCTCAATGGGGGCGGATCCGCACTGTCTTTGAGCCAGGGCCGGCAGATGCAGCCAGCGAACGCGCCTCCATCGCCCTGGCGATCGGAGTCATGGAATCGATAGTCGGACCGCTCACCGGCACCGATGCGGATATGGGGGAGAGCTTGCAAGGGTCATTTCGTAAAAATCAGATGGATTGCGAGGACGAGGCAGTCAACACCTGTATGTATTTGATTATGATGCAAGACGACGGGCTTATTACCTATCATGATATCTACAAGCCTACTATGCGCGGTTTTATGCTGAAAGGCTGGCCGCACGTAGCCACTGTTCTGAAGGACAAACAGACGGGAGAGAGATTCGTTGTGGATTCGTGGTTTGAAGACAACGGCCATCCGGCTTATGTAGTGCCGTATAAACAGTGGAAATCCGGCTGGCGGCCCGCACCTGATAAGAAGGGGTGAGCCTGGAAATATAGAGGTGCTTTTTGCTTCGGTGCATGAGCAGCAACAATTGCTTTAGATTCCAAGTTCCCTTTTTGTAGAAAGAAGGTTGTGAAGAATGGCAAAGATGATCAAAAAGAGATCGAAAAAAAGCGGTTTTCCGCCGGGAAGCCTTGTTCACATTGGAGAAAGAAGAGTAAAGACGCCAAAGATCAGCATCCTGGACTATGACGAGACCCAATTTCATGAAGAGAAAACCCAGGCAATTGATGAATGTTTCGTCTTTAAAGATAAACCAACGGTGACATGGACTAATATTGACGGACTTCATCAGACAGAGATGCTGGAAAAGCTGGGGGATTGTTATGGATTTCATCCACTTGTTTTGGAAGACATCCTGAATACGGATCAACGTCCGAAAATGGAGGATTACGGAGAGTATGTCTATATCGTTCTCAGGAGCCTCGAATACAACCATCAGAAAGATGAGATAGAATCAGATCAGATCAGCATCATCCTGGGTCAGAATTTTGTCTTCTCATTTCAGGAAAAGGAAGGAGATACCTTTGACCCCCTCCGGGAGCGGATCAGGACCGGTAAAGGGCGTATCAAAAAAATGGGAGCGGATTATCTGGCGTATACGTTAATGGATTCCATCGTTGATAACTATTTTATCATCCTGGAAAAACAAGGCGAGAAGATAGAACTTCTCGAAGAGCAATTAGTCACCAGCCCGACACCTGAAACCTTACAGACCATCCATGATCTAAAAAGAGAGATGATATTTTTGCGGAAGGCTGTCTGGCCCTTGCGGGAGGTGGTGGGCAGTCTCGAAAGGGGAGAGTCATCTCTGGTACAGGCCTCGACAAGGATCTATCTCAGAGACCTTTACGACCACATCATTCAAGTGATTGATAACGTCGAGACATTCCGGGACATGATCGCGGGGATACTGGATATCTATCTTTCAAGCGTCAGTAACCGGCTTAACTCGGTGATGAAGGTGTTGACCATCATTGCTACGATTTTTATGCCCCTCACTTTTCTTGCCGGGATTTATGGAATGAACTTTAAATATATGCCGGAGCTGGAGTGGAGATGGGGATATCCACTCATCTGGTTGATTATGCTGGGAACAGGGATTTTCATGCTGGTCTATTTCAAAAAGAAGAAGTGGTTATAAGCGAGCAGTGTCATCCAATATCAGGATTGATAGAGACGGCGTGTGGTACTTTGAGGGGAGGGAGATCATCCGCAAGGATATTCTCTCCCTCTTTTATGCATCCCTCCACCTCGACGATAAGGGATACTACCTGGAGATCAATGGGCAGCGGGAATACCTGGAGGTGGAGGATACGATCTTCTTGGTGCAGGGGGCGGAGCTGGTCAGGGAAGGCGAGGAGGTCTTCGTAATCCGCCTCAACGACGGCACCGAGGAACAATTGGATCTCAATACCTTTCGCATCGCCGAGGGGAATTGCCCCTATTGTCTGGTCAAGGGGGGGCGGTTTCCTGCCAGGTTTTTGCGCCTCCCCTTTTACCAGGTGGCCCAACACGCCCTTCATGACGAGGAAACGGACGAATACTTCCTCCTGCTCAACGGGAGGAGGATTCCCCTGCAGAAGGGATCATAGTCCCCTGGTAGCTCCTTACGGTTAATCGCTTTCCATCGCTCTGTACGGTAACGGCCCCGTCCTGATCGGTCCGCAGGACCTGACAGCCGAGCCGAGTATATCTCTCCACAACCCCTTTGCCGGGCAGGTGAAAGGGGTTACCGAAGCCGAGGGAGATCACGGCATAGTGTGGAGAGACCTTTGCGATAAAGGGTTCGGTGCTCGATCTCTTGCTGCCGTGATGGGGGACCTTGATCACCTGGGCGCGCAACGCCTTGCCGGCCCTCACGAGCCTGGCCTCTGCTTGTTGGTCGATATCGCCGGTGAGGAGCAGGCGATGATTGCCGAACGCAACCATCAGCACCAGGGAGTTGGTGTTGGCTCCTTCCCTTTTCTGAGTGCTGCTGGCCGTCCTTTCTGTGGGATTGAGGGCTTTTACCTCAACCCCGGCAATGGTGCGGGCAAACCCCTCTGCCACCCTTACCGTCGTGATGCCTTTTTCCCTGATGGTCTCTAAGAGCTGATCATAGGTGGGGCTTTTACTCTCCATCCCATTATGCCAGAACTCGCGGGGCCGGAAGTGCCTGGCGATAAAGATGAGGCCCTTGTAGTGATCGGGCTGGGGATGAGAGAGGACCAGATAATCGATCTTCAAGATGCGTTTTTCCCAGAGGAGGGGTGCTATCACCCTTTCCCCCACATCGAAATCTCCATAGAAGCCTCCCCCGTCGATCAACATGCGCGTGCCCCGGGGAAATTCTACCAGCGTACAGTCCCCTTGTCCGATATCGAGGAAGGTCACGTGCATGCCCTTGGCTGCGTAGCCCCTCATGCCCCAATAAGAGAGGTCGAACACCGCGACCACGATGATCGCGGCGAGGGCTGCCTTTTTCATGCGCGGCCCCTTGAGCCAGAGCAGGGAGGCGATAAAGCAGTAGAAGATGATCATCTCTAACGTCGTGGGGCTCGGCAGATAGAAGGTGGCAAAGGGGAGAGAGGCGATCATCTCCATGGCCCTGATCCCCCACGTGGATAGCACGGCAGCGGCCTTGGCCAGGAGGGCAGCGCCGGCGGGGAAGAAGGGAATCAGGGGTAGAGAAAGAAGCCCCAACGGGAGGATGCCGAACCCCACCAAGGGGATGATAATGGCATTGGAGGCGAGCGCTATGGTTGAGAAGCGATGAAAGTGAAAGGCCACCACCGGCGAGGTGACGACCACGGCAGCGAAGGAGGCGATCAGGGATAAGATGATCCCCTGTTTGATCCTCCCCTCCTTCTGACGGGTCAAGAGACTCAAGGGGTCATGGGGGTAGAGGAGGCGGTAGAGGGGAGGGGTGAGCACGATGATCCCCAAGACGGATAAAAAGGAGAGTTGAAATGATATGTCCCAGAGGGCAGTGGGGGAGACCAGGAGGATGATGAAGGCGGCGAAAGCTAGGGTATTGAGGGGGTTTCTGTATCTATCTAAGAGGATGGAAACCAGAAAACAAGTGGCCATGATCCCCGACCGGATCGTGGCGATGGGCAATCCCGTAATGAGGATATAGGCGAGCATCGGTGGGAAGGTAACGAGGGCAGCTACCTTGCGGGTATCATACCGCAGGAGGGCGCGCTCTGATCGCGTCAGAAGCCCCTGAACGGAAAAGAAGATAAGGGTGACGATGATGGAGAGATGCGAACCGGAGATGGAGAGGATGTGGACCGCGCCGGCGGCGACAAAGGCCTCGTTGACTTCGTCGGATATCTCCCCCCGCTCGCCGACGAGCACGGCCTTGAGAAACCCCCTGCCCGGCAGGGAGGTGTGCGCATCGAGAAAGGCCTCTATCCCCTGCCGCCGGCGATCGAACCAGCGCAAGAGGGGGTTTCCTTCTTTTGCGCTCAGGACTTCAACCGGGTCCCCCTCGCGCACATAGCCGGTGGCCAGGACGCCGAGGCGCCTCAGATATCCTGCATAGTCAAAGGAGCCTGGATTGAGGAAGTTGTGGGGATGGTAGAGCTTGGCCTGAAGCCGTACGCGATAGCCATACCGCAAGGGCACGGCAGGATCTCTGATGGTGATCCTCACCCGCCCGGTGGCGGGAACAACGGTATCGCCTTGAGAGATCCCCTCGGCCATAAGATAGAGAACGGTCTCCTGCTCATACCTCTGGGGAGGGAGGTAGACGGTGCCTGTCAGCTGCACGCGGTGCCTGTCGGGGATATGCGCGATGTGGTGCGCAGGGATGGGGGGGTAGAGGCTGAGACGGATGAGGAAGGCACCCAGGGCGAGCACGGCAGCCAGGGCGCAAAGCTGCGCTATCATTAATCTCCGGCGCCAGAGGAGGCAGAGGGGAAAGAGCAGACACAACGCCACCAGGGAGCAGATGGCGGGGATATGCTTGCCGATCAGGATCCCCGCGATAAGGGCGAGGGTGAGAGGGAGGAACGGGGATCGGAGGTCCTTCCACCCCGAGGCGCTCATTACCCGACGCGGAAGAAGAGGGGGCTTTTGCGGTAGTGGAAGTGCCCGGTGATCACCTGGGGGACCTTCTCTTTGTCTGTCCGCCGGAGCAGGAAGTGATTGAATTCGGCAAACTGGGAGAGCCTGATCGTACTCGTCGTGGCGAGGTCTAAAAAGCTCTGATCGACGATGAACTCTTCCGC
>Ga0256868_10001094_pt1 | contig 15126 bp, 15 predicted proteins | sample RVTome_13_FD_187341 | JGI IMG/M metagenome (GOLD analysis project Ga0256868, IMG submission 187341) | Soil microbial communities from uranium-contaminated site in the Upper Colorado River Basin, Wyoming, United States - RVT92D227 HiSeq ... | reverse complement strand
GACCTGCTTACGCCGAAGTGGCTACACGCAGGCAGGTCTGCAACAAGCCCGGACTTCAACTCTGCCTGTTTTGCGTCGTCGGCCACCACAAACTCAGGTTGTACTTCAGGATTATCCCTGTCCTCTCCATAGACCATGAACACTTCAAACAACGTCACACAGTTTGAACACTTTTTGAAGGAAGATCAGGTCAAGCTCCACAGCGTTCGAGATGCTTGTGTTGCCATCAAAGCTTTTAAGTTCATATTTTTCTTCAAAGGCAATTTCAAGACCTAGAAGATCAACCGAAGACCGTGGAATCAAAGTCACAACAGCACCGGAGTCAATCAACATCAGGACATCCGGAACCGTGAGGCCGCTTTCAGGATGGCGAAGCGAGACTCTGGCGATTGGTGCAGGCGGCGAAAAGGAATCATCGTAACCCGGCATCTTTGTGTTCCTCAATCACCTCTTTCTCGAAGTCAGAAGCTTGTTCGGGGCGAACAAGACGGGGACTTCCAACATAATATAATGGCTGCAAATCTACACCTGGGATAACGATATAAACTCTTGTCTTTTCAGGAAGTTGAACATTCTCGGGGAGTTTGATTACGCCATTTTCAACAGTAGCCTCAAACGTTGTAATCTTCATATTCTTTCTCCAATTTCAGCCCAAATCCTTGTAGCTGACATATCTTATAGGGCAAGAATTCAAATATTAGTTTTCGATGGTACTCTAAAATTTTTATAGCAGGAAACGGACTGGCCGTCAACTGCTTTTAATGAATACTCAGACTTGCCTTCGTCCCGCCATGCGGGACTATGCGCAGGCAGGTAAGGTCCGCTTGCTATCTTCAGATGTTTCTTCTGGATGTGGCTCCTCAAATTCATGGAATCGAATACTTAGAAAAGAGTTAAGCAAGATTTGGTCGTACCCCCATCAGTTCAAGTGGTGACAACTGCAAATTAAAAAGGAAGGCCTGGTCTTTTGGTATGGTTACTTCCCGCCTTCGCAGAAAACCACGCCTTTTAGCCATTGATGAATGTGAGAAAGGTAATCCTCCGAAGTTTTAGCATAGGGGGGTCTTGCTTCGGCGGATTCCGCCTCCAGAGGCAGTTGAGGCCATACCTACGTGTTGTAGCACAATTCGGCGCACAAGCACAGTTATAGCCGTGGGGCTCCACGTTTCGGGGGTGGAACGGAGCGGCTGAACGAGTCTCGAACAGGCATTCAGCGGATGATCTTGCCAGCCCAAAGATCTTCCAGAAATACTTTCCAGGGAAGGATTTCAATCTTGCTTTCAAATAGTCACGGCTTAGGATTGCAGGTTACCAGAATCCGACAGCGGGTCTAGCGAGACGTCATCCTGAATTATTATACAGTGGCAGCTTGAGCCGTTACCATATGGGCAGAGATATAGTGCCAGGTATCAATAACAAGATATTGATACCAGCCTATCAATCACTCGAAAGGAACGGCTTGCTAATTGGCCTCATAGATATTGACATGGCATGACATTATGCTTACAATGTACATATGATTGAGATTCGATTCGAATGGGACGAGAGGAAGAGTCGAGAAAACAGGAGGAAACATGGTGTATCTTTTGATGAGGCGCAAACTATCTTTTTAGACGAGAATGCCATTCGATATTATGACCCGGATCATTCGGAGGATGAAGATCGATTTATCATGCTCGGCATGAGCTTCAAACTAAGAGTGTTAGTGGTATGTCACTGCTATCGATTGGATGACAAAGTCATCCGCATCCTCTCGGCTCGAAAGGCAAACAAAAAAGAAGCAGCCGCTTACTGGAGGTGACGCAATGAGACGGCATTACGATTTCTCAAGGATGAAGGGAGAGAAGAACCCTTACATTAAACATCTGAAACAACCGGTTACGATCCGGCTCGATAAAGCTTCGGTGGAGTATTTTAAGACCATGGCGACCAAACTTGGAATGCCTTACCAAAACCTTATCAATCTCTACTTGCGAGATTGTGCGATAAATCATAAAAAGCTCGCGCTCAAGTGGGCACCCTAAGAATGGCGGAACAAGAGGTTTTACCCAACGTTTTCAAGCACAGGTGAGCCTCCATGTTGTCAATTGGAAGAAAGATTGGGACTTAAGTTATTCAAGTAATTTGGATGAAACTTCTCAAATCTAAGGAATTGTGGACTTGTGAATGAGTTAAGCAAAACCTCATCAGATACGTGTCAGTTAGGTCAAGAAGTGGCCGTATAGAAGAGAAGAGAGGCGTCCGTAAAACCATAAAAAGAGAATGTTTCAAATCAAAATGGGTTTGCCCAATGGCAAACCCATTCATTTTTATGGAGCCCACGGACGGATTTGAACCGCCAACCCGCTGATTACAAATCAGCAGCTCTACCATTGAGCTACGTGGGCAGAAATAAAAAAGTACGAACCTGTTTCGTCCTTTTTTATTACCATATTCCTATTCACTGGTCAACCTGATGCTTTAAGCTAAAAGCTGAAAGCTCAAAGTTCAAGGTAAAACCTTTCGATTCTGTTTAAGACTTGATCTTGATATTATTTCGGTCCGGCAAGAAGGACGACCACCGTCCATCCGAAGAGAATAATCAAGAAGATTATAAACTGTCTCACCAATTTGGGGTCCATAGGCCCTCCTTTTTTCTTCAAGGTTTGAGATATATCTGGCAAGAAGCAGCAGAATCGAACACAAAGTTTAATTTAATGAAAGCTTAAATTGCATTTTCCCTCAAAATATTATATTCAGAACATAACCAACTAGAGATCATTATGAAAAATTTCGAAATATTTTTCAAGGAAGAAAAATAAGTAGAAGAAAAGGGGGAGGAAAATGGGGTTAGCACTGGCTTTGATTGTGATGGGTATCCTGATTCTTTTGGATCGAATGGGCATGGGATATGGATTGAGAGAGGGATGGCCGTGGATTGTCATCGCCCTTGGGATAGGAGGCCTTTTTCGTAACAGAAATAATCTCCCGGCCTGGATCACAACAATCATCGGGATCTTCATCTTAAGTGCGAAGTACTATTCTATCCATTTCAGATTTCCTTTATTGATCAAGACTTACTTTCTCCCAGTTCTTCTGATCGTGGTCGGATTGCTCTGGCTTTGGAAATATAAGAAAGATTGATTCTTTGATTGCGGGATTCGGATTTCGGAATGTGGAATTACAATTTAAGATCACAAATCCAACATTGGCAAGGGAATGGCACAGGCTTTTCAGAAAGTAAGAGTTCCAAATCAAAAAATCCGCAATCTCTGCCTACTGGCAGGCAGGCGCATTTCTTATTCCACCCTTAGATCACTACGCTGGAATGAGACCAGCCACTACCAGAATGGTGAGATCCTCCTCTCCTGTATTGGTCAGTTCATGAAAAATGCCAATGGGGAGGGGGATTGCATCTCCAGACTTCACTTCACATACCTCATCACCCACCTGCATGAGACCCCGACCGCTTTGAATAATATAGATCTCTTCCATAGGGTCCTCATGGCCGGCGAGTTTCTTACCAGGGGCAACTAAGGCATGGGCGAGAAACATGAGGGTTTGAAGGTGACGAGTGTCTAAAATCATGTGAGCAATACCACCCCCATGGGCCCAATAACGGGTTGCTTTCACTTCAGGGTGTTCCAAGTTATGTCGTATCATTAGTATTGTCCTTTCTCACAACTCATCTTTCACTCACACTATTTTAATTGACAATTGAGAGGGAAATCAAAATTAAAATTATCGTACCATTTTAGCCCATTGAAAAAGACTGTCTAATCCCCCTTCATCCCCCTTTGTCAAAAGGGGGAAACATTTCTCCTCCCTTTGGAAAAGGGAGGTGGGGAGGGATTTATGATAATCATCATATGAAAAGAGGAGGCTTGAATATAGAAGCCTATTGGGTTATGTAATCACGAGTTAAAATTTTCTTCAGGGGTGACTTATGCCAAAGGTAACTGAAGAGGTTTATCACATTCCAGGGCAGGACGAATTGATGCCGGATTCTCACACTTATGTGCTGGGTAAGCTATCCTCTCAGAACCTCTCCCTCATTGATCCAGGCTTAGTAGGTAAAGGGAGTTATAAAATTCATTCTATTCAAAAAGCTGGAATTGAATTATCGGCTATTAAAAGAATTATCATGACCCATACGCATCTGGATCACATCGGGTGCCTGGCTGAAATCCAAAAGCAACTTCCCTGGGCTGAACTATGGGTTCATCGTTTAGAAGCTGATCTCCTGGAACAGGGAGATGAGAGGGCTGTTTATGGGATGGATATGTTCCGAGGATTTTGTCAAGAACATTTTGGCCTCAAACCAGGTGCCTTTACATTTCAGGTAAATCGAAAACTTGATGGAGGTGAAACCCTGGATTTTGGCGACACGGTCTGGGAGATTATCCATATCCCTGGTCACTCTTTGGGAAGCATCGGCCTTTATCATCGATCCATGAAAATCCTCATCCCAGGTGATGTGGTGTATGCCGATTATGCGATTGGTCGCTTCGACCTTTATGGTGCCGATGCCTCTGAACTTAAAAAAACCCTGATAGGATTGGCAGAATTGGGAGTGGATATCCTTTTACCCGGTCACAACCAAATCGTTAAAGGTATTCCCAAAGGCTATATCCTAAAGACAGCAAAACAATGGGAATCCTTTCTGAGGTAATGAAATAAACCAAGTTGCTCAGAAAATAAATTGCAAATTCCCCCATCCCCCCTTTGCTAAAGGGGGATGAGGGGGGATTTAGGATTTCCGTGGTTCGTCGGTCAGGTAGCCATCAGGAAACATTATTCATTAGGTTAATTTTATCCTCAAACCCTCCACAACTTCCTGAGCCTCTGCAACAGTTCGTTCAATAACTTCTTTGCAGGTAGGCAAATCTTTTATCAAACCAATGGCCTGGCTTATCGGTAAGACCCCGGTTTCTAAATCGCCGTTGTCAATAGCGGCTTTTAATCCTGAAAGGCTAACTGCTTGGCGAGCAAGGTCCTGAACACTTCGCTGTTTGAGCCCTCCCAAGAAAAGTTTAAAAAAGGGAACATCAATCATGCGTTTAATCTGGAGGGCACTCGAGAAGGCCTGAAGGGACGAGGGTTTTTTCTCTGCCAACTTTATGGCTGCTGGAGTCTTGAGCCATCTTCCAGGCAAACCATCTATCTTCTCAGAACAAATAGTATCCTCCACCGTTGCTTTAAGAGAAAACTCTTTTGCTTTTTGGTGCATACCACATTCCTTAGTCAGCATGAAGCGGGTGCCCATGGAGATCCCTTCGGCTCCCAAAACCAGAGCGGCTGCCAATCCCCTACCGTCGCAAAAACCACCGGCCGCAATGATTGGAAGTTTTGTTTGACGGGCGATCAAAGGAATGAGTATCAATGTGCCTGCATCTGCTCCATGAGCTGCTGCCTCATGACCTGTCACCACAAGACCATCTGCTCCATCCATCTCTGCACGACGAGCATGTTTCTCTATGGCCACCGTTGCCAAAACCTTGCCTCCATATTCGTGGGCTGCCTTAATGATCCAATCCCCTTTACCCAATGCGAAATTTATTATCGGAATTTTTTCTTCAAGGGCTATCTCAATATTTTCTTTGGCGTTTGGAAATATCAAGGTGGCATTGACCCCGAAGGGCTTATCCGTGAGAGATTTTACCTCTCTGATCACATCTTTCATCTGGTTGGGAGTGTAAACGACGGAATTCAACATGCCGATACCCCCGGCATTCGAAACAGCCGCTACCAGTTTTGGCAAGCTCACGAAGGCCATTCCTGCGAGCATGATAGGATGTTTGATGCCTAAAAGTTCAGTTATCCTTGTCTTCATTGTTTTCTCCCCCTATTGGATGGGTATCAGAAAGTGGAGTATCAGCAGTTGGGATTATCCCAGATTTGGGATGTTTTTGCAATTTAAATGAGGGGCTACCCCACGCGTGTAAATAATACTTGTAGTTTAGTGTTGAATATGATAACTATTTCCAAACCCTTTATGGTTTCAAAAAGGAGGTGGGAAGGTGCCGTCCTATAAAGTGGTATTTTTAGGGTTAGCGGTGATTGGACCTGAAGAAGAGACTCGTTTGCTAAGGGGCCTTCAGAAAAAATTTAATCTAACCCCCGGAAAGGCTGAAAGCTTGCTCCAGAGAGTACCCGTTGTGGTAAAAAAGGGTATTTCAAAAGAGGAGGCGGAAAAGTATGTGAAAGCCTTTGAAGAAATCGGGGGAAGAATCAAGATGGAGGAGGAGATTTCTCTCCTGGAAATTACACAGGAGTATGAGCCTAAATCGACACCTGAACCTCAACCTGGTCCCAGGAAAGAACCGGCCCATAGCTTTACTTATGGCCCTGAGCCTGAGAGGAAGCCTTACCCAAAGGAAATGGTGACTTGTCCCCAATGTGGATTTGAACAACCCGAAACCGATGAATGTGTCAAGTGCGGCATCATCATTTCTAAATATGTCCAGTATCAAGAGATGGCCCGTTCGGTTAAAGGACAGATCCGAGAAATTTCTGAAGAAGAATATACCCCCTGGGAGAGTGGGGAAGGATTCATCAATGCTTTTTATAGAACAATAAGGGATTCGCTCTTTTCTCCCAGTCAATTCTTTAAGAAAATTTCTATTGGTGAAGGATACTGGTCTCCCCTGATTTATGGGTTGATCACCGGGATTATAGGAAATGCCTGTGCCATCTTATGGGTTTGGCTGTTCATGGCGCAATGGATTCCTATGGATAGGATCCCTTTTCATTATAGTCTTTCAATTCTCAAAGTTATCGCTCCATTACCGTTCCAGCAAGCCATCGCCATTTTCATTGGAAGTGCCGTCATCCACCTCTGCCTTATGATTGTTAGAGGGAATAACCATGGGTTTAAAACGACCTTCCGCGCCATTGCCTATTCCTATAGTGGGTATCTCTTTGGGGTCATCCCATTTATCGGTCTTCCGATCGGAACCATTTATGTTTTAATCCTGACCATCATTGGAGTGAAAGAAGGCCACGAGATCTCAACCGGAAAGGCAGTTTTGACTGTCCTCCTTCCTGTTATTGTGATCTTTGGACTCATTTTTCTTGCCATATTTCTTGTGATGATGTTTGTAGGTTCCATGGGATTCTTCGGTGGAGTGCGTGCATAAATATGGAATGGGGTTGGTCCACCGATCAGAGATGTTTCCGTTCCGCCCAACATCCCTGATCGGTGTCCCATAGATATAATTTTACAAAGTGCTAAAGTGTTACGTTTTTGCTAAAAGGGGTCAATAGGTACCCCTTTTTTTGTTTTATGTATTGCCACCTGAATAAGATTGATGGTGGGAGAGATAGAAGCTAAGTCTTTCGATTCATAAATTTGATAAAGAATTTATTCACTCAGGACTTAGTGCTGAGTGAGCCATTTCGATGTTATTTATAAGGTAAATACGTTACTGTATTTGCGAATCGAAGCACTAAGGCAGGTCTTTTTAAGGAGAGAGGATGGGTAAGAAGCGAAAAGAAGGAGAGAAGAAAAGAGGTCGTGAAGAAAGGCATTTGGACCTTTCGGTTGAACAGATCCTTGAATTGATGAAGGGAGAAGATCGACCTCTTCTATTGAGAGAGATTCTCCAAAGTTTGGGTTTCCAAAAAGAGCAGAGGAAGAGATTAAGGGAATTCCTCGGGGACCTGGCAGGTGAGGGAAAGGTTGTCCAGATTCGTGGAAACCGATATGGTCTGCCATCCAAGATGAATCTGATCGTGGGCAGGGTCAAAGCCCATCCCAATGGATATGGCTTCGTCATTCCTGAAGAAGAGGGAGAGGAAGATATTTTTATCAGTCCCAGGAATCTCAAAGAGGCGATGCATGGGGATCGCGTCGTCGCAAGAGTAGAGTCAATCCGGAGGAAAGGGAAAGAGGGCAGTGTCATCCGGATTCTGGAAAGAAAGACGCGTAAAGTCGTCGGTAAATTTATGAAGGGCAAAAATTATGACTATATCATCCCCGAGGACGAGCGAATCCTCCAGGAGATCTTCATCCCGGAAGGAGAGACGAAGAGGGCGAGGCCCAATCAGATTGTGGTGACAGAGATTATCCGGTATCCAACAGAGAGGTCGAGGCCGGAGGGGAGAGTCACTCACATTTTGGGATATCCTGATGATCCAGAGATTGAACCCCAGATCATTATTCACAAACACGACCTTCCCCATCGATTTACATCTGCTGCCTTGAAAGAGGCACAAAATCTTCCTTCCACACCATCTTCACATCATTACAAGGATCGAGTCGATCTGAGAAAGATTCCTACCTTCACCATCGACGGTGAAAATGCAAAAGATTTCGATGACGCCGTTTCCGTCGAGAAGGAAAAGGATGGTGTGAAGCTCTATGTTTCCATCTCCGATGTCAGCCACTATGTCAATGAAGGAGGGCCTTTGGACGAAGAGGCGTATCTCCGGGGGACAAGCGTCTATTTCCCAGACCGAGCGATTCCAATGTTTCCACCTGAACTCTCGAATGAGATCTGCTGTCTTCATCCCAAAGTAGATCGGCTTACAGTTACAGTCGAGCTGAGATACGATGGAAATGGGGAGAGAAGGGGCGTTCATTTTTATCCAAGTGTGATCCGAAGCGATGAGAGGTTGACTTACACCTTAGTTAGGAAAATTTTGGTGGATGGGAATGAAGAATTAAGGCGGAAGTTTAGACACCTTCTCCCATCCTTAGAACTTATGGCCGATCTCTGTCAAAAGCTTCGTCAAAGGAGAAAAGAAAGAGGAGCACTTGATTTCGATCTTCCAGAACCTGAGGTCATTCTCAATCTCCAAGGAGAAACAGAGGATATCATTCGAGCAGATAGGAACTTGGCCCATCAGATCATTGAAGAATTCATGATCTCTGCCAATGAGGCGGTCGCCCATTTTATGGAGGGAAAAGGGTTTCCTTTCATTTATCGAATTCACGAGCCTCCCAAAAAAGATTCGGTCGATGAATTTAGAAGGTTTATTTCTCATTTAGGATTTAAGATGAGAAAAGATATAGACCGTTCCCCGAAGGAATTTCAGAGAGTCCTTTCTGATGTCAAGGGGAGACTTGAAGAAAGGTTGATAAACGAAATTCTCCTGAGATCGATGAAGTGGGCCAAATATTCGGTAAAAAATTTAGGGCACTTTGGCCTGGCTTCGGATGCCTACACCCATTTCACATCTCCCATTAGAAGGTATCCTGATCTGATTGTCCATCGACTTTTAAAAAGGGTTCTATCTAAGGAGGAAGTCAAAATTCCGGAAGAGGTTTTAGCTCATAAGGCAGATCATCTTTCTCAGAGGGAGAGGGTGGCTATGGAGGCTGAAAGGGAGATTCTGGACCGATACAGGGTTCGCTTTATGAAGGATAAGATCGGTGAGGAATGTGAAGGGATCATCAGTGGCGTGACCTCTTTTGGCTTCTTTGTAGAACTGAAGGATATTTTTGTTGAAGGTTTGGTGAGGGTGACGAGCCTTCATGATGATTATTATCAGTATCATGAAAAAAGGTACTGCCTTGTTGGTGAGAGGACTCATAAGGCATTCAGAATTGGCGATGAAATCAGGGTGAGAGTGGATCGAGTGGATGTGGAAAGAAGGCATATTGATTTTGGACTTCTCGAAAAGATAGATAGGGAGATGGGGTGAAAAAAATCGGGTCATGGGAAGATGGGGTGACAAGGGGTTGAAAAGGGAACAAGATCATGAGATCACCCCGGAAGAACTTCATGAGATTTGACTTTATCACCTAAATGAGATCAGATTGCTCACCGATAAACTGGTGCAATGGACGAAAGAATGCCAAGGCAACACTATAAATTAAAAATGGGGACTCAGAGGCTGTTCCTATTCTATTATTTGCTTTCCGTTCATATTAAAATTCAGTATTTTACCGCGTAGATAGTATCCAAATTTCTATTGATTTCTTCCTGTACTCGTTGGCTGACTGATCTCCACCATAATGAAAGATTTCTTTTGATAATCGTCATCTGCAATATTCCTCCAAGAACATTCTTCATCCCTGGTGGTTAATTTGCTGTGGTGCTTGACATACTACTTCTGTTTTTATATGTTTAATTTATTACAAAGCGAGTTTTTATCGCTTCACTCTTATCACTTCTTCTGCATGCAGGCAATCGAGCATGGGGGGTACGCCATCAGGCTACCGTTCACCGTTTTTGTTTTCCCAAGAATGGGGTAAGCACGATCGGCTTTGTTAAAAAGGTCTCGGGAGAAGAACTTTCCCAGTGATTCTTAATCTACCAAGGAAAGATACGGAGAAGATGAACTGGCAAAGGATATCGATAGCAAGAGGGGATTCGGATCAGAAGGCACAAACCAACCATTAACGCAAACAAGAATCCTTTAAAGCAGAGGGAAAAGATGAGAAAGCTATTTTCAATGGGAATAAAAACAATCATTGTTCTTCTATTGTCGGTCTCTTTCTCTTTGTCACAAGAAAAGCAAGGAGCCACCGATAAGCCCATTGAGAATCCAAATTATGTGATCGGCCCGGAGGATGTTCTTTACATCCAAGTCTGGAGAGAAGAAGCGCTCACAAGTACAGTCCCGGTCAGATCAGACGGTTTGATTTCACTCCCCCTTATTAATGAAGTGCAGGCATCAGGGTTAACGCCTCTGCAACTGAGGGAGAGTTTGACCGAGAAGTTTAAAAATTTCGTCGAAAATCCCACTGTCACTGTCATGGTAATGGAGGCCAACAGTTTCAAGGTGTTTGTTACAGGTCAGGTGAGAAACCCGGGTGTCTATCGCCTACGGACCGAAACTACCCTTCTCCAGATAATTTCATTGGCTGGCAACTTTACGAACGAGGCTAACCCGAAGAAGATCGTGATCATTCGCAGAGAACATGGGAAAGACAAACGATTAGTCGTCAATTACAACGAGATTATCGATGGCGTAAATCTAGAATCAAACTTCGTTCTGAGGCCAGGAGACACAGTCGTCGTTCCATTAAGATTTCAATGATCTTGTAGAAAGGTCTTTAGAAGGAGATTTCTCTTAGAGATTTCCGACCAAAGTCGGAAAGGGCTGAGAGAAATAAATCGGACCTAAATTCCAACAATCGGAAATCTTCTAACCTTGGGATATACCTCAATTGCAGATAAGTAGGTGAACTGAAGAACCCTCTTCTTTACCTCTTCCTCCCCTTAACTTTGATTTTATAAGCACGTTTTCAACTATTTTTTAATAATTTTGTACAATGTCTTTGGCAAAAATTTGCATTTTTATGCCAATTTTTTTGAACTCGAATCCCTTTGTTTATATTTTTGGAATTTTTAATGAGTTACAAAACTTAGATGCTTGGTATTCCATTTGCGTATTTATTTTCTCCAGAAATGGCAATTCAGATTTCTATAAGATAAAATTTATTGTATCAGTTATATTTTCTTTAGTCTTTCTCATCTCAGACTTTCAGAAGGATTGTCAATATTATTCGATTTACGGGGAATATGAATGAATAAAGGAATTAGTCGTCGAGATTTTCTTAAAGGTACCATTGCCGGGGCCTTTTTCTCCATTCTTAATCCTTTTCATAGATTAACAAAGGGTCAAGAGAATCCGTGTAGTCCTCTCTTTTGGATTCAAGATGTCCCCATCCAACCCTTTTATCCTGGAGAAAATGACAATCGTCATACCGGAATCGATGCCCTTCTCCAATTGATGGGAGAGAATGGACTGAAATTTTACCGCTCTCTTCAAGAAACAGAGCTCAGCGGTCCTTCAGGGATGATCCAACCCGATGATATCGTTTTGATCAAAGTGAATGCCCAATGGAAATATCGGGGGTGTACGAATAGCGATCTCATCCGGGGTTTGATCCAGTCTATTCTTGATCATCCCGACGGTTTCAGAGGTGAGGTAGCAATCTTTGAAAATGGTCAGGGGCGGGGAAGCCTCCATTGTGAGAATACGGGATCAAACTATCCCGATGGCGAAGTCCACGCTAATGCAAATGACGAGATCCAGAGTTTCTCCTACCTGGTCAATAACATTTTCAATGATCCCAGGGTTTCTTTGTATCTGCTCGATCCCGTCCGAGGCACCTTTATAGGAACCGACGATCACGTAACCGATGGGTATCGAAAATATGAGAATGTCTCTTATCCCTGCTTCACTACGACCGGAGGCCACCGAGTAGAACTGTTTGAGGGAATATGGCAGGGAAGCGGTTACAGCCAGAACCTTAAGCTGATCAATGTTCCGGTCCTGAAATATCACGATACGGGCGGTTCGGAAATTACTGCTTCCCTCAAGCATTTCTACGGAATTGTTTCGATGGCCGATGGCTACAGCAACTTCCGGCATTACAGTGGCCTTGGAGAGACATGTGGAAAGATGTTTGTATCTGTCCGGGCCCCGGTGCTGAACATTATCGATGCGATCTGGGTCTCTTTTTCATCACTGTCAGGATATCCAGCCAATACAACGTTTCGGGCTAACCAGATTCTGGCCTGCCAAGATCCAGTTGCCCTGGATTATTGGGCAGCTAAATATATCCTTTATCCCATCAGCAACAACTCCCGTCACTTCCCCACAGCAGGAGGAATAATCGATAGATGGCTGACCAACGCCCGGGATATGATCAACGGACGCGGAGGCCTGTATGAGCCCGAAAGCGGAATTTTGATTGAGACCACCACTAAAGATGAGCAACAAATGTTAACCCACGTATTTGCTTTTGATGAAATTGTATCCGCTCCCGATATTCCGCAAGGAACTGCCGATGGAATGACTGGTACAATTTACACTTATACCACAAGTGGATCAATTTCGAGTGCAGGCGACCCAGTTCAATATCTATTTGATTGGGGCGATGGCACTAACTCAGGATGGCTCCCAGTGGGCACAAGCAGCGCAAAAAAAATATGGGTTTCACCTGGCACCTATGAGGTGAGGACTCAGGCCCGATGTTCGAGTCATCCTTCTATCATTTCAACAGTCTCGGATCCACATCCAGTGAGCATCGTGCCTTCTGTCATTACTCTCCAATCCCCATCTAATGGAGGAGTTTTTTATGCATGTTCCCTGACAACTAAATATCAACCCACATTTAGCTGGAGCCCAATTGGTACATACACTGGATATAAGATTCTTTTTTCCACTTCCCCAACAGATTTTATCACCAGGGGAATCGTGATTTCTACAGCTAATATCTCAGCCACAAGCAATAGCTGGACGCCATCCAAAAGGGTATGGAAAAAGATTATGATGTCAAGTTACAACAATGGAGGAATAAGAGATGTTTATTGGAAAGTGATTGGAAAGAGAACCGACCAGGCCACTGTTGAAAGTGAGGGAAGAAGTTTTAGAATTGGAGGGCCTCAGGCTGGCACCATCCATGCACCTCTCGATGGCGCTGCCCTTTCTTCCACTACCCCACCCATTTTTAATTTTAATTCGAACTGCAATATCAAATTCAGACTTGAGTTCAGTTTATTAAGTGATTTTAGTGATCCCAAACAGGTCAAGTGGTTTATCTACACGACTAAGGATCCAAATATTGAGACGACAATTCAAAAGACTTTAACCTCTTCCCAGTGGACTGCTGTGAAGAAACTGATTAGCACAGGTCAAGGTTATTTTAGAATCAAAGCATGGGACGGCATAAAAAGAGAGGCAATTTCAGAAGTCAGATCCTTTATGATCCAGTAACATACAAGAGGCAGGTGGGGCGAACCACAGCTACTTTACAGGAGGTTCCATCATGGACATGCAGGCTTTAGAAAGATTAATAAAAGGAAGACGCTAAATACGGCAGTGGAAACAAGATGAGGTTCCAGATGAGCTTCTAAAGTAGGCCGTGGAGTTGGCGACATGCCTTTCTGTTTTATCTCAGGCAAAGCAAGACCCATCTTAATTTAACCTCCCTGGTTTTGTCGGTTCTGTCTGGTCTACGAGAGAGAGAAAATGTTCAGCCCTTCCACCATTTCGTAATGCTTCCGGTTATTGGTTAGGAGAGTGAGATCATAATAGAGACACGTGGAGGCAATCATTAGATCAAAGTCACTGATCATTTTCTTCCTTTCCCTTAACCGACCACGTTCTTTACCAAAAACTTTACTGACCTCATGGTCAACATTGAGAATCTTTAGATCAGGAACCATGAATCTTTCAAAAACCTCTTGGCTCCTAGCAGGATCCCTGGAGTAATAAACGCCTTCATAAATTTCTGCTAAGGAGATTACACTCATGGCTACTCCTTCGGAGGCCAACTCCTCTAGTTTTTTGGCAACTCTTTCGTCTCCCTTGAGATGGTCAATTATCCAATCGGTATCGATCAAATATTTCATAGCCTAACCTCTGGTCTAGTAGCAATGAGGCGATCATTGTATATGTTCCTCTTTAACTCATCACAATCGATTAGATCTTTCCATCCCCCTGCTGTTTTCTTTAAAGCCTCCAAGAAACTCTTTTTACCTGACATTTTTGGCGCCTCAAGAATACTGATTGCAATTTCTTCTCCTTCCCTGATGTCTATCTTTTCTAACGGTTTAATCACTCCCTTTGAGAATCTTGCTCTGATAATCTTACCCATTTTTGTTCCTCCTGTGTATTTCATAGATGTCGTCTCATGGCATTTTTATCTTCTGCTCTTCATTTTAGAGATTAAAAGGAGAACTGTCAACACCCGGAGCAATCTCAAGAAAATCTCAAAAAAAATGCAAAAAAAATTGCTTGACAAGAGTTCTTATTTTAAGTATTAAAGACCCATCAAAGACTCTTCTCAAATAGTTTCGACTGGACTACATTGTCATGTAGGAAAACGTTTTTCATTACATATGAGAAATTTGTGAGAACATTTCCACTTTGGAATTTCTCATGATGAAAGTTGTGTATAAAAAACATTTGATTTCAACAAGTTATAAATAAGTTGAATTTATGGTATAGTGATTGCTGAAAATAATGATGGTTTTCTTTTTCTGTGGCCATACTATACTGTTTTTCCAGGGATTTCTTGTGACCTGCGACACCGGCGAACGATGAAAGTTGATTCTCCCTCTCCCACGCTGGGAGAGGGTGGGGGTGAGGGGTGGGGAAGAACACAAAGAACCCGCGAACCAGAATAAACCTGCCTGAAGGTTTCCTCTCTCTCTCTCTCTCTCTCTCTCTCTCTCTCTCTTA
>Ga0256868_10001092_pt1 | contig 15166 bp, 20 predicted proteins | sample RVTome_13_FD_187341 | JGI IMG/M metagenome (GOLD analysis project Ga0256868, IMG submission 187341) | Soil microbial communities from uranium-contaminated site in the Upper Colorado River Basin, Wyoming, United States - RVT92D227 HiSeq ... | reverse complement strand
ACTTCTGTCGCTTTTAAATCGTTAGAAGTAAAATAATTCTGTCCGTAAAAAGAAGTCTTAATATATTCCTTAAAATCTGTATTGCTATAATGATATAGTTTTATTTTGGTCATTTTTTAACCTTTTTGTTATATCTGATATGCCTTTGCCTTGCCAAATTATATGTTTACCTTGTGCAGTTATAATATATTCCCACGATTCGCCATTTAAAATACCTTGTTTATTGCCTTTTTTTATCTCTTGTATAATTAAATCTTGATATTTTATTGATATATGCATTTTAATCCCCTTGTTTTGTATAACCATATAAATATAAACTCTCTATCTCTCTGGCTCTGTATGTATTCTTATCAATAGAAGTCTTGTCAATTCTCTTTTGTCTATGCTTTAAGTCTTTACACTCTAAAATAATAACCTGACCATCTACAATAAGCCCGATTTCAATTATATCATTATAAGATAGTCCATTATCTCGACTGAATTCATAATGATTATAACCGCAAGGGATTTTAAACTTGCCTATTCTGTTATATCTCTTATAGATTATATATTTTAATTCTCTTGTCATTTTATCACCTATAAAATATCTCTTTAAAATACTTATTACCTTTTATATATATGGTAACACCGCTATAAACCCCTAACGCCTCTTTAATCTCTTGCTTTAAATTAGCCCTTAAAACCTCTTTATAAATTCTATTGCTTAAAACCTCTTGCTTATCTCTATTATAATAAATAAAACCTTGCCCGACCTCATTGATAAAAAATAAACTCTCTTGATGGTAATGTTTTTTATGAAACTCTAAATCTCCATAAAACGCCTTGCCTATTTTTAAATAATCATAAAATAAAACTCCCTTATCATTACGCCAGAAACCTCTAACAGAAGTCTTAACCTTGCCTTTAATCTCTGGTATAAATACTTTAATCATTTATAACCTCTTTTTGATTATACTTTTTTAATGCTTCATTGACTAATTTATTAGTATCATTATCTCTTACATAAAAATAACTACTAATAAAAACCCATAAACATTTATAATCTTTATCTGTAAGGTTATCAAGTTTTATAATCTCTTTTATAAGTTTTTTTGTTATCTTAATCATCTTATCCCTCGCTTTTAAATCTCTCAACTTCCAATTAAAGTATAACATACAAAAACCCCTTTGTCAAGGTTAAGAGATAAAATAGTTATCATACGCCCGGCCAGTCAATAAAAATCTTGTCAATAAATAAACTATAACATACCTTAAAAATTGCCTCTATAACTCAATAAATAAATCGGGTATAATCGCAAAAAATAAAAGCGATTATATGCAATAATTAAAATAAACTTAACTTATAATGAGTTAAATACAATACAAAAAGAATAAAAAGTTATAACTCTAATCAATTCAATTAGTTATGACAATAGGGGTTAAATTTAGCAAAAAAACCCCAAAAATTCAAACATACGCAGACTGTACTTTTCTTTCGATTTAATTATTTTTCCTATCCCTAACTAATCGTTAGGTTTACAATAAAAAAACCAATTAAAAATATGGTCAAATTTACTCATGTGTGTCAGGCATACTATATAATATTAATATATCTTCTTTTAATTCAATAAGTTACATTAGATTTTACCATAATTTATCGGAGCCCAGAAAGGTTATTATCGGAAGTTATTTTTAGTTTTTCGGGAGCCAAATAAGGCTTTATCGGAGAGTATTTATTCAATCTACCTTTTTCTACCTTTTGTCAGAAATAGTATATAGTTTTTATGACAAATTGACATCTACCTACATCTACCCTATATATAGGTAAGAGAATAATCTTAGTCCATCTTATTCCATTTTAAGAGATTTTACTCATATAATCTAATATAGTTAAAATAGGGGATTAACTAGTTTTTTTGAGGCAATTTAAGTATAAGTTAATTATAATTCAGAGATTTATCTACCTCTATCTACCTTATTATATAGCAATAGGTTATAATCTATTTATTGTAACTTCTTTATTTTCAACAAGGTAGATTAGGCATTTTATAAGTCGTTGAGATTCAACAATCTACAAACATCTACCTTGACATCTACCTTTGGGAATTACATTTAACTATTGAATTAATACATTTCTTAGTAGTTAATTACAATCTACCTTTATCTACTATTTATATCTACTAATTTCAACCAATTGAGTATCAATGAGTTGCAAAAGGTAGAAGTGAGGAGTAGCCATTTTAGGCTATCTCCGATACTAATTACAGAGTAGATAGAGTTATGAAATCGTGCCGATGCTGCCCCCTACCCCCAGGTCAGATTTAGCAAAAGATACTATACCATAATGTTTTTAAGTACTTCTCTTCCTTGCGGTTAGAGAAAAGATTTAAGCGACAATAATATGGTCAAAATATAAGGTAGATTTGGGTAGGTCCTCTGAGTTAATAGGTTTTTATTAACGAAGAGAAGGCGAACTGTTTACAGGAACCTTAAAATTGATGACTGTATGAGTATTACGTAGTAATACGAATAAATAGATAGAAGATAAGATAGGGGTTATAGGGGGAAGAGAAGAAGGAAGACTTTTATTTTTAAAAATATTTGTTACAAAATAAGAAATTGGGGTATACTTAGATATAGGAGCAGATGGATATGTGGATATGGCTGGGAGCTTACTCCCGATAAAAAACAGACCACCAAACAAAATCTGCCACCCAAAATGTTATAATCTGTTCTTTTTAAATAGGTTCGAAGGTATCGGATTTCGTATCCGAGTACAAGCTGAATCAGGAATGGGGAATCCCGTTCCTAAAGGAATAGCCGAACCCCAAAAGGTCTACTTGGAAAAATAATCCGTTTAGGATGGTTAAACTATTAAGAGCATAAGTAGCTTGAGATTAAGAGCTATACTCGGCTCGAAGATAAACATAAAAAAGTCCAAGACCAACAAGACCAAAAATAAATACTTACTCTCTTTTTGATTCCTCAAAAGGGTGTTGACTGGGTCGATGGCTCTACGAGATTTGAAAAGAGTTATATGCTTAATCCCTGCAATTGCAGGAAATCCGAACCCACGTAGGCGTGGATAAAGGGTGGTTACTGACTATTCGGGAGCCACCCAATTAAAATTATTTAAGGCTAACGTTAAAGTTGCAAAAGAATCTATTGCAACCCAATGTTAGCCTTTTTTATTTAATAGTTTCATAGGAGTAAAAATGAGCCTTCCACAAGATGCAATTTTCATTAAAGGAGATACAATTGAACTTCAGTTTCAGCTTTATAAAAATAAATGTATCAATGAATATTGGAATCTTCTTAATCATGAAATTCGTTTTCAATTAAATACCCCTACAAAAATTTATAAAGCTACTGCCAATGTAACTGGTGGAAGTGATTTACAAATTTCTTTAGTAGATGCAGTTCATGGAATTTTTTTAGTAACGATTACTCATACCGAAAGTTCTGGAATTGCTCCTGGAGATTTTTCCTATGAGATACAGATTACAACTCCTGCACCTAATAGTAAAAAATATACTGTTTTACAATCATCATTACGCATTATAGACGAATCAATCACCTGGGAGGCAAAACCTTAATGAAATGTTATGGTGAAATAGATTATTTAAAAAGAACTATAACAATTGATAGAAAAAAATCTACTTTTTCTACTTCTTTAAATCGTAATACTATCCAAATAGATAGAACAGTAGCATTATGGTTTTTAGAAAAACAAAGAAAAAGTATTTCAATCGATAAAGAAAAATACAAAGTAATCAGCATTTATATACCCTATTTTTCTGATTGGGTTATTTTACAAAATGATTATTTACCACATGTAGGAGAATATTTTTTAAATTAATTGAGGAGAATGACAAATGAGATACAAGAAAAATAATGTACTTAAAGTTAATTATGTAGCTCTTCATAAAACTGTAGGTCTTACCGACCTAGAAATGAAAGTTTATGATGAAGCTAGTGTATTATTTGATACAGTTACTATGACAGCAGTACCTTCTAATGGTGGGGCTTATTATGCTTCATTTACTCCAGATGCAAAAGGACAATGGAGAATAAGAATTCAATCTGATACAAATCATGATGATATTCAAAAAGTTTTTGAAGTTGGTGATAGTGATATTGATGAAATTAAACTTCAAACTCAATCTATTGAAGATAAAGAAGATATTATCGATGCTAATGTAGACCAAGCATTATTAGATATTGCTGCTATAAAATTAGTCGTAGATGATATAGACGACCAGATTAGTACTGGTGGATACATTATGAATTAAGTTGTAATATAAATAAATCAAAATAAAAATGCAGTATAAAAAAGACCAAACAATTATTATTCGTTATCTTGCAATAGATAACGAGACTGGATTAACTGATTTAAAATTAACTCCTACCAATCCAAGTGGAGTAGACCAAACTCCTATAAGTCTTACTGAAATAGAAGATGGACTTTATACAGTAAGTTTTACTCCAAATGTTATAGGATGGTGGTTAGTTAGAGTTAGTTCAGTATTAAAACCAAAAAATATATATTCTAAATCTTATTTTGTTGGAACTGAATATACTACCTATCCTCCTCAAGAAGATGGTAAATTAACTTCATTAGATACTAAAGTAGGAGAAGTACAACCATCTCCTACTCAATATAGTTTACTTGGAAGATTAAAAGATATATACGATAAATTAGTTGCAGGAATTACTGCTACTGTAGACAAAGTAAAACTTTGGGATGGTATATACGAAGCAAAAGTTGACCCAACAGGAAGATTATTAGTTTCTACCCAAACAGTTACTCCTATATCTGCAACACCTGTAGTTCAGTTACAAAGTGGAAGTGTATCAGGAACAGCAAATTATTTTTATATAATTCCTAATGGAGTAACTTTTACAATAACAAAATTTGCTGCAAGTTCTGAAGTAGAACAACAGGCAGGAAATGTAGTAGAACTTTATTATGCTCCTAATGGAAATACTATAGGAATAATACTTATAGATACTATTTATTCTTCAGGCAACTCTGACCAACACGATTTAGATGTAAGTTATATAGGAAATGGTACAAGAGCTATTTTATTAAGAAGAAGAAGATTAAGTGGTGGAGCAAAAGAAATCTTTGGTAGATTTGCAGGATATTATTAAAAAATTATGATAAATTATAGTATATGGACAGAATTTAAAAATTTAATTACTTCAAAAAATCTGTTAATGCAGTATCATGAATTTCCTTATCATTACATGATTTTTGCAAGTGAGACAAGTACATTAGAATATTTTACAGAAATTTGGAAAGATACTTCTAAAGTAGAAGGAATAGATGTTATCCAAAATAATATCGATTTAGTAGATTTTGAAACTAATTATAAACCATATATTAATTTATCTCCAACAGGAGAAGATGGAGAAATAAATGTTAATGTTACTGGAACATCAAGAGTAAAACTTTGGGATGATATAACTGAAGTTGGAGTTACAGAGGATAATAGACTCAAAGTAGATGCAGAACTTAGTGGTATTACTTTATCTACGATAATAAATGAGTGTAATATTTTTTTAACAGATATTTTTACAATTATTTCTAAAAATGAAATAACTATCAGAACATATACGGTTCCAATAGGAAGAATATTTAGATTAGTTTTATGGCGGATGGATGCTGACCATCCATTAGCTATTGATTGTAATTTAAAGGTCAACGGAGTTACAAAGAAAAAGTTTTATCTTGACCCTTCGCAAGGTAAGGATTCGGATAATTTCTATACATTACCTGTTATTTTTGCAACAGAAGGACAAGTTATAACAATAACAATTGAGCCGACAATGCCTCGTGGTGAGATAAACTCAGTATTAGTGGGGATTGAATTATAATGGGAAAGACACGTTCAAATTTATTTAATTTAATAAATCAAGGTGTGGCAACTATGACTAACGAATTTTGGGTTGATTTGGGATTAATTCCTAATGGAACTCAAATAATGTTTGGTTATGCAACTTATACTCCAGATGGTAAAACAATAACTTTTGATTTACGAAGTAATATGGCTACAAAATCAGCAGGAACAATAGCAGATACTATATTACATGGTAGAGCTACTGTAAGAGACCTTTCCGAAAGTAATAAAGATTATTATATGAATGGTAGATTAATGACAGTAACAGTTCAATCTACAGGTGTTGAGCATTATTGGATTCGTTTAACGAGTAAATCATCTGCTTCAGCAGATGCGTATTGGTGGATTTATTATACAACAATATAAGAGGTTATTATGTATTTATATAAGACTACTATTTTAAAAGATACATCAGAATATATGATGTCTCAAATAGAAAAAGACCAACATGCTTCAGATAGAGTAGATTTTGAAACTAATTATAAATCATTGATTATTGAAATAAGTGATATTATTATTCTTGAAACGACTTTACTAATGAGTAAAACTTATACTCAATTTAAGCAATTAATTAATGGTTCAATTACTTGGAATAATGTTCAAGTAATTTCAGTAGAGAATAGATATATATTCTATATAATTTCAGAAATCTCATTATAAAGATAAGTAATAAAAAGTTAATAAAAAAGGAGTAAAAAATGAGATTAAATTTATTTATTACACAAAAAACATTATACGCAAAAAATATAAAACAAGATTTAGTTTTAAGAGCAAAAAATACCAATGTTATCGAATGTTATTTTTATGATGAAGATGATGTATTAATCGATATTACTGGTAGCGAAATTTATTTTATGATAAAAGATAATCCATCTCAAGAAGATGCTTTCGCAAAATTAAATAAAAAAATTACTTCTTTAACAGAACCGACAAATGGCAATACTCAAATTGAATTAACTTCTGCTGAAACTGCTAGTTTACTTGGAAATTATTTATATCAAATTAAGATAAAATATGATAGTAAATTTTATACAATTGCTGAAGGCAATCTTTGCTTTATGCAATCAATTATAACAAGAGAAAGTTAACAAAAAAGATAAGTAATAAAAAGTTAATAAAAAAGGAGTAAAAAATGAGATTAAGTGTTAATCTAGATACGTATGATGTTACCATACCAAAAGCTGATAAAGCAATAGCTAATTCAGTTATGGTTGTAGCAAAAAAGTTAGCAGCTCATACTAATTATGCTGCCGAGATAATCAGAGATGCTTATGGTAGAGTTATATCAGTTAATGTTAATTTACCATCAGTAGTTACTGAAAATGAAAAATCTCAAGCAATAGCAGCTTTATTAGCAACTCCAGGTGTGAGTGGGGTAGATATTGGATATATATGGACTGAAGTACGACCAGCAGGAAATTTTGATAAATATTGGAATACAATAGCCTCAGATGAAGATGGCTCAAATTTAATAGTAGCTAGTGGAGCAGTTCCTAGCAGATTATACACATCTAACGATTTTGGCGTAACCTGGACAGAAAGACAACCAGCAGGTGATGTTGATGCATATTGGCGTAGTGTAACTTCAGACGCAGATGGTAGTAACTTAATAGCAGCAATTAATGGAGGCAGATTATACACATCTAACGATTTTGGCGTAACCTGGACAGAACAACAACCAGCAGGTGATGTTGATACACAATGGCAGATAGTTGCTTCAGATTCAGATGGAAGTAATTTAATAGTGGGAATATATTATGATAGATTATACACATCTAACGATTTTGGCGTAACCTGGACAGAAAGACAACCAGCAGGTGATGTTGCATATCCCTGGCGTGGTATAGCTTCAGATGCAGATGGTAGTAATTTAATAGTAACTATAGGTGGAGGCAGATTATACACATCTAACGATTTTGGCGTAACCTGGACAGAACAACAACCAGCAGGTGATATTGATAAACAATGGCGTTATGCAGCTTCAGATTCAGACGGAAGTAATTTAATAGTGGGAGTATATGATGGCAGATTATACACATCTAACGATTTTGGCGTAACCTGGACAGAAAGACAACCAGCAGGTAATATTAATACATATTGGTATAGTGTAGCTTCAGATTCAGATGGAAGTAATTTATTCGTAGGAGTATATGATGGCAGATTATACACATCTAACGATTTTGGCGTAACCTGGACAGAACAACAACCAGCAGGTGATATTAATGCATATTGGTATAGTGCTATAGCTTCAGATGCAGATGGTAGTAATTTAATAGTGGGAGCAGTTCCTGGTAGACTCTATATAGGTTCATAATTATATTACAAATATAGTTTAATATATATTAGGGGGGTATAATTTACCCCCCTACCAAAGAGGAAGAAATAAAAATTAAAGAATAAAAATTGATAATATAATAAGAAAGGACAAATAAAATGGTTAATAATGGATTAGGTAATGAAATTTTTCAAAGTTTTATTGATTGGCTTTATAATTCTGGAGATATTTCGGTACCAACTGATTATCATCAAAGATGTGGTAAAGTTAAAGAAATGCTTGATAATGATATTTCAGGAACAATAAATAGTATTTTAGATTACGCAGTTAATTCTGCTTCAGAAGCCAAATACAGAGTAGAATGTTCTGAAGAAACTTTACAAAAATTATTAAATATGTGGCTTGATGATATAAATATAGAAATTAAAGGAATTCCTACAGGTTTACAGGCTCTTTCTAAAGAATATTTTAAAGAGAGATGGGAAGGTTCTTCTTTCTGTATTTTAAGAGTAAAAGATTGGGAAAAAATTACAGCAGACAATGTTACAATAGAAGTACCAACTACAATGTGGTTTGTAAATGGTGGGTCTATTTATGTAGTAAGACCAAAAGATAAAAGTTATAAATTAGGTAGCGATAAATTTTATTTAGATGAAACATTAAAAGAAGAAATTCCTAATAAAACAGAGGATAATGATGAAGAAATAATTGTACAAAAACCTTACAATCGTTGGTTTGACCAATATGCTACTCCTTACTTAATTAGAAAAGGAGTTTACAAAAATTGGTTGGGAATGAAAACTCTCCAAGACAAATCTGACGAAGTTATTTCAAAGATTTTACCTTATTTATTTGTAATTTCAAAAGGTACTGAAAATTTATTTTTACAAGGTGAGGTTAATTATTCTGACGATGAATTAAAAGAATTAACAGAAAATTTTAAAACAGAAGTACAAAAATATAGAAATCAAAAAGGAAAAGTACCTACTAATACAGTTCCTTTTGATACAAAATATGACCATTTAATTCCTGATTTAAGAAAGATTTTAACCGAAGAACTTTATCGTCAGGGTTATCGTTCTATTCTGGCCGGTTTAGGATTTATTGACATGTTAGAAATTACTCCTTCTAGACAAGAATCAAGAATGAATCCAAAAGCATTTATATCTGAAATTAATGAAGGAATAACAGGATTTAAGCAAATTTTATTAGAAGCAATTTATTTAATAGAAGAAAGAAATAAATCTGCACATAAGAAATTATTTAGTGATAAAGGAAAACTTTATATTGTAAGTTCTCCTATAAGAATTAATGTTGAACAAATACTTGATGCTTTAAGAAGTGGTTATGATAGAGGAGTTTCATCTATTGAAAGTTATCAAGAAATTTTAGGATTAGACCCAACAACTGAAAAAGAAAGACGACAAAAAGAATTAGAAGCTGGAGATGAAGATTTATATTATCCCCATTTAATTCAGAATCAGGAGGCAACTCCAGATAGATTAACACCAGCAAAACCTAAAACTGATAAAAAAGAAAATTTAGAGGATGAAGACAAAAAAAAGAACAGTCCAGAAACAAAAAATAAAACTGCTGAATTAGAAGAAGACTTGATTATTGCACCATATACAATGGAAAATTACCCCAAATATCTGGACAAATATCCAGAACATGCAATAAAGATTTGGGTAACAACTTTTAATGAAGTTTATAAAAAAACAGGTGGAGACGAAAGCAAAGCATTTCCGATAGCCTGGAACGCTTTAAAACGTTATATGAAAAAGTTAAAGGCTGAGGAGACAAAATAAATGGAAAATAAAAAACTCATAGCTGAAGCATTATTAGAAATAGCAAAAAACTCCTCAACTACTATTATTGAGGTAGCAGAAGATAAAGAACTTATTAATGCTGCTAAAAAAATAGGTATAGTATTACCGTCTCCTGATTTAGCTGTATTAAAAACAACTTATGCAGAAATTGATAAGGTAAATAGAAATGGTGTTGTTCTACCCAGAAATGCAGTAGAAAAGGGTTTACCCACTCTTATTGGTAAGCAAATTAATTGGGAACACGAGGGTTCTGGTAGAATTTGTGGATACATTATCGATGCAAAAATAAACGAAAACAAAATAGAAATAATTGGTGTAGTTTTTAAATCTTTATTTCCAGAAGAGATGGAAGAAGTTAAAGAAAAATTTGCAGATAAAAAATTAGCAGTTTCTTTTGAAATCTGGAATAGAAATCCCGAAGATGGCGAATCTGTTGTTCATGAATTAAAAAATGGATTCCGTTCTATCGACCCAATTATTTTTCATGGTTGTGGACTTTTAGTAGCAAATCAACCAGCTTGTCCTAAAGCGTATGTTTATAAATTATTAGCAAATAAAGAAATTGAAAATGCTGAAAAAATAGTAGATAAAATCTTTGAAGAAGATTTAATCTGTGCAAGTATGGCTATTGAAAAGCCTAAATGTAAAGGATGTAATCCTTGTACATGTGAAAAGGAGGATAAAATCGTGGATGAAATAAAGTTAGAAGAAATTTTAGAAAATGATTATGATGGTGGTGAAATTGAGGAAGCTGCAAAATTAACTACTGAACAACGTAATGCACTACCTGATAGTGATTTTGCGTTGATTCAGGAAAGAGATGGGAAAAAGGTTCGTAGATTTCCTATTAATGACGAAGCACATGTCAGAAATGCTCTTGCTCGCTTGCCCCAGGCAAAAGACATAACTGAGGAAGAGAAGAAATCTGCATTAGCAAAAATTTTAAAGAAAGCAAAAGAATTAAACATGGATGAATTATTAAAAAAGTATAACAAATCTTCTGAAGAAACCCAGGCTGAAGTAAAACCAGAGGAAACCAAGACTGAAGAGAAATCTGAAGTCGTTGAAACGAAACCTGAAGAAATTAAAGCCGAAGAAACGAAAGAAGAACCTAAAGTAGAAGCCGAAGTTAAACCTGAAGAAAAAAAAGAAGAGGTCATAGCTGAGGAAAAACCAGAAGTAAAAGCTCAAGAAGTACAAGTTATAGAACCAAAAATAATAGTTAAAGTTACTCGTAGTTATACTGATTTATTTGTAGATACTTATGTTGATGGAACTTTATCAGGTACATCAGAAGGAAAAAGTACTACAAAAACTATAACCGAGTATAAAGACGGAACACAAGATGTAGTTGAAAGTGAATCAGAATACAAAAAGAAATTTGATTTTGCAGAAGTTGAAGAGAAAGTAAATGCTGTAAAAGCCGAAAAGGATGCAGAAATTGCTACTCTTAAAGCAGAACAAGAAAGAATTTTAGTGGAAAAAGATACCGAGATTAAAAATAAAAATACAGAACTTGATTCCAAAAATCAAGAGATTGCGGATTTAAAAAATCCTAAAGTTGAAGTAAAAAAAGAAAAAGATTTAACAGTAGGTACTGTTGAAGTAAGAGAAAGATACAAAGAAATCCAAAAAAGTATAGATACTAAAGCTTTTGGACAAAGATAAAATAGGCATAAGCCTAAAAAAAGATAAGTAATACATTTAACAAAATGGAGGAAAAAATGGACAGATTAGATTTAACAATTGCACAAGTTTTGGGTGCTCCTATAGACCCGAATCTTAAAGTTCCTGTTGCTTTATCTGAAATAGCAGATACTGAAACTGCACAACCTGGTGAATTAGTTCGTATTTTTAATTCTTCTGCTGAAGATGCTGGAGTGGATTCTATTTATGCAGTAGATGCTGATGGTGGTCTTATTATTCAAAAAGTTAGCCCTGTTACTCCTGCAACTCTTACGTTTGTTGGTCTTCAATCAAAGTTACAATATGTTTTGATTGACGAAATTCTTCCTTCTCCAGACCAGAATGCATTGGGTAGGAGAAAGGCTTCTATAACTAGAGCTATGGATAAACAGGAAGTAAAAAGAATTTGTGATGCTATTTTAGGTATACCTTCTCAGGAAGTAGTACAAGGTGGTGGAGACCTCTATGACCTTATAGTAGCTATGGTACATAAAGTTGAAGATTATGGTGATAATTATGTTCTTTTAGCTGGTTCTACAGTTAAAGAAGCTATTGATACTTTTGATAAAGTCAAAGCTGGAACCTTTAATTATCGTATTGGTATTAAAGAATATTTAGCTTCTGCTGGTATTAAAGTTATCAAAGTAACTGGTGCGGTAAATGGTGGAGCTCTTTTAGCTACTGATAAATTAATTTTAGTTGCTAGAGATTCTACATTAGCTCAGGGCAAACCTATTACATTTGTACGTAGACTTTTAAGTCCTGAAATTGTAAAATTAATGAATTCTGAATCTGCTGATAGAGCAATTTCTGTAGCACAAGCTCCTGTAATAATAAATGCTGCTAATAAAAATACATTAGGTTATGGTGTATTTGGTTATGAATCAATAATCGAAACTATTACTAATTATAGAGCTTTAGCATGGGCAATTTATGCATAATATTTAGTTAAAATGAGGGGGTTAATTAACCCCCTCCCACAAAAAATTAACTAAAGAAAGGAAATATGAAAAAGCATTATTGTGTGGATTGTAAAAAAGAAGTAAGTACAAAAAATACTAAGCGTTGTCAAAAATGTTATGGATTATCTATTACTAAACATAATTATTGTATTGATTGTGGAATAAAAACTCATCCTCAAGCAAAAAGATGTGCTAAATGTGCAGGTAGAATTCATAGTTTAAAAATGAAGGGAAAACCAAAAACAGACGGTTGTTCTTTGAAAAAATATTTTTGTGAAATATGTAATTATCCTATTGGATGGCAGGCATATGTATATGGTACCAAAAAATGCAAAAAATGTTCACACACAAAACATGATGAAAATACTTTAATAAAATTTTGTATAGATTGTGGTAAAAAATTAAACAAATCTGCTTATTATTTAAAAACAAAACGATGTAATTCTTGTGCCAGAAAATATGCTATAAAAATAGGAACTTTTAAAATTAAAATAGGTAAAGACCATTGGCATTATAAAGATGGAAGGGGTTATGCACCCTATCCTTCAGAATTCAATGATTCTTTAAAAGAATCCATTCGCAATCGAGATAACTACGAATGTCAAAATTGCTCTATGACAGAAGAAGAACATTTAATTAAATATAATAGAGTTTTAGATATTCATCATAAAGACCATAATAAAGAAAATTGTAGCAAATCTAATTTAATTACATTATGTAAAAAATGTAATTTAAAACAAGAAAGAATATAATATGGTCATTCGTCTTAAAATTCGGAATAAAATAGATGTTTATGAATTTCTTTCTCGTGTAAATGACTATTTTGAGGACTTTTATATCACAAAAGAGAAAGAGAGACATTTTCTAAAAAATAATCTATTGCTCATTGAAAAAATTTTACAACATCAAGAATGTTATGGTATTTTTAATAATGGATTAAAAGCTATATTAATTGTAGTTCGTGATAAGGGCTATCGTCCTTATATAAAATTGTTGGCAGAAAATAGTAAATACACCATTGATTTATTGAAATTCTTAAAATGGACTTATTTTGAAAAAGATTTGTATGCTAAATTTAAAAAAGAGAATCCACTTTCAACTATGATAATTAAAACTGGTTTTTCTAAAGTGGGCGATAGAGGAAGAGAATTATTGTTCTTTAAAAAAGGTATGAAGCAATTATATCCTATGACTCCAAAAGACGAATATTTAAAAGACGAAGAACATAGATTATATTAGGAGAAAAAAATGATTAACATAATTTTAAAAGTAAGGGATTTGATACAAGACATTTTGAAAACAGATGGAAGAGATGTATTTATTTATGAAAGTATTACATCTTCCAAAATTTTTACTTTAACAGAAGCAAATGTAAGTGCTTCTACTATTATTGTACTTAAAAATGGGGTGGTCTGGGCAGCGACAAATTATTCATACTCCACAGTAACAGGAAAGTTAACTGTAACTGGAACATTAACAGCAGGAGATAGTCTCGAAGTAGATTATAGTTTTTATAGTAAATATTCAGATACAGAATTGGGTGGATATATTCGTGCTGCAATTACTTATTTATCAGTAGAAAAATATGGTACATTTACAGTAAAAAGTGATAATATTATATTTCCTACGCCAAATGAATCAGAATCAGATTTAATAGCACTTATTGCTACTATTCTTATTAAAGGGGATGTAGTTGGTTATCGTACTCCAGAGCTAACAATGACTTTTGAACGAGGGGATTCTAAAGAAAAAAAGATTAAAAAATTTGTAAGACAATTTAAAAAAGTTTACGGAACTTTAGATTATATTGATTTGGGCGAAAAAATAGTATATGATGATACCACATTATAAAAGGATAATTCAATGTCTGAAAAACGTGTAGACATATTTAATCTACTAAAGGGCGAAGGAAAATTAGAAACTATATTAGTCTACTCATCAATTAGTCGACAAAGCGACCCGTATGAAAAGAATCAAGACGATAAAACTTATCTTAATCCCTTACCAGTTAAAGCATTGATTCGCCAAGTTTCTTTTGAGGCGTTACATTGGAAATACTATGGAGAAATTCCAGTAGGGTCTATAGAAGTAATTGCAGAAAAAAAGTATTTAACACTTTTTAGAACTGCTGATAAAATAAAATATAACGAAGAATATTTCAAATGTTGGAAAAATGATGCAAAGGGTTTTGCAATACTTGAACGTCCAGATTATGTAGTCATAATTTTGGCAAAAAAGGTAGACTAATATGATTAAATTAACAGTCGATTTCAGAGATGTTAAAAAATTTGACCAATTAATTAGATATATAGAAGATAATATGGTCTATGCTGAAGCACAAGAACAAGTAAGAATTCTAGGACATCATACTGCTGATTATATGAAAAATGTAATAGAAACTGAAAGAAAAAATCCAGCTAGACCAGACCATAAATTAGAAAATTCAATTACCGCTGAAACATTATCTACTACAGGTGGAGTAGAAGTTGGTATTGGAAGAATTTCTACATTAAATGCTCAGGCTCCTTATTG
>Ga0256868_10001091_pt1 | contig 15169 bp, 21 predicted proteins | sample RVTome_13_FD_187341 | JGI IMG/M metagenome (GOLD analysis project Ga0256868, IMG submission 187341) | Soil microbial communities from uranium-contaminated site in the Upper Colorado River Basin, Wyoming, United States - RVT92D227 HiSeq ... | reverse complement strand
TGCGGGCAGAAGGCGACCGTCATCCTGTCCGACCAACTCAAGACGCTCGGCTACTCCTACGCCACCCTGTCGGGAATCTCGATCTGCATGAACGACATGAAGATCCCGAGCAACAAGAAAGCGCTTCTGGAAAAAGCGACCTCCGAGGTGGAGGCCGTGGTGGAGGAGCACCAGGGAGGACTCATCACCAACGGCGAGCGGTACAACAAGGTGGTCGACATCTGGTCCGCGGCCACCGAGCAGATCGCGTCGGAAATGCTTCGCGAGATGGGAACGGAGACGATCAAGACGCGCGACGGAAAGGAACGGAAAGTCCCGAGCTTCAACCCCATCTATATGATGGCGGACTCGGGAGCTCGGGGATCCGACAAGCAGATGCGCCAGCTCGCCGGGATGCGGGGACTGATGGCCAAGCCTTCGGGGGAGATCATCGAGACGCCGATCACCTCGAACTTCCGTGAGGGGCTGTCGGTCGGGCAGTACTTCATCTCCACCCACGGAGCCAGGAAAGGTCTCGCCGACACCGCCCTCAAGACGGCGAACTCCGGGTATCTCACCCGGAGGCTGGTGGACGTGGCCCAGGACTGCATCATCATCGAGGACGACTGTCAGACGCTCGACGGGATCCCCGTCCGCGCCCTCGTGGAAGGCGGGGAAATCATCGACCGGTTGTCCGACCGCATCCTCGGAAGGGTGGCGCTCGAGGACCTGTACGACGGGGACGAGAACCTCCTCGTCTCCGCCAACGAGGAGGTAACGGAGGATGTGGCCCGACAGATCGAGATGTCGGGGATGGACGAAGTCAAGATCCGCTCCGCCCTGACCTGCGAGAGCAAGCGGGGAGTATGCGCGCTCTGTTACGGACGGGACCTGGCACGCGGGAAGATGGTGACCATCGGGGAGGCGATCGGCATCATCGCGGCGCAATCGATCGGGGAGCCCGGGACCCAGCTCACGATGCGGACGTTCCACATCGGCGGCACGGCCTCCCGGTTCGTCGAACAGAGCTACACCCAGGCGAAAAACCCGGGAAAGATCAAGTTCCAGGGCCTGACCGTGATGAAAAACCGGGATGGGAAGAACGTCGCCATGAACCGGAACGGCTTCCTGATCGTTCTGGACGAGAACAACCGGGAGCGGGAGAAGTATCCCATCACCTACGGGGCTTCCCTGCTGGTGAAGAGCGGGGAGAAGGTGAAGGAGGGGCAGCGGCTCGCCGAGTGGGATCCCTACAACATCCCGATTCTCACGGAAGTTACGGGAATCATCAAGTTCGGGGACATCATCGAGGGGATCACGATGCGCGAGCAGCTCGACGAGGTCACCGGACGGTCCACGCGGGTGATCATCGAGTCGAGGGACCCGGACGCCCGTCCGCGGATTTCGATCAAGGACGAAAAGAACCGTACGCTCAAGCTTCCCGGCTCCTCGAGCGATGCCCGGTACCTCCTGCCCATCGGGTCGAACATTTTCGTCGAGGAAGGGCAGAATCTGGTGGCCGGCGACATCATCGCGAAGATCCCGCGGGAGACCACGAAAACGAAAGACATCACCGGCGGTCTGCCCCGCGTGGCGGAGCTCTTCGAGGCGAGGAAGCCCAAGGAGTTCGCCGTCATCTCCGAAATCGACGGGGTGGTGCGGCTCGGCAAGGACTTCAAGGGGAAGCGGAAGATCCAGGTCGTGCCGGACATCGGGGAGGCCCGGGAATACACCATCCCCCGCGGGAAGCACATCACCGTGCACGACGGAGAGAGGATCCGGGCCGGGGAGTCCCTCATGGACGGGTCTCCCAATCCGCACGACATCCTGCGGGTACAGGGAGACAAGGAGCTCGCCCGCTTTCTCGTGGACGAGATCCAGGAAGTCTACCGGCTCCAGGGCGTCCGGATCAACGACAAGCACATCGAGGTCATCGTCCGGCAGATGCTTCGCAGGGTGAAGATCTCCGATCCGGGGGACACGAACTTCCTCGTGGGGCAGAGCGTGGAGAAGTGGGTGTTCAAGGAGGAGAACGAGCGGAATAAGGGGAAAGGGGGGACTCCGGCCAAGGCTGATCCCCAGCTCCTGGGGATCACCAAGGCTTCCCTCTCCACGGAGTCCTGGATCTCCGCGGCCTCCTTCCAGGAGACCACGAAGATTCTCACGGACGCGGCCGTTCACGGCCGGGTCGACTCCCTGTCGGGATTGAAGGAAAACGTCATCATGGGGCGGCTTATCCCGGCCGGTACGGGGGGGCTGCTCTACCGCATGTTGGACATGGAGGCGGATCCGTCGCTTCCCTCCGAGATCAAGGAGGAGACCCCGGAGGAGGTGATGGAGGAAGAGGAAGAAACCGGTTGACACAACAACCGCGAAAGGATATAAAAATTGCTTCTGTTTCGAGCAGGATAGACGGAACGAGCAGGAAGGCGGGGGGAGATGCCCACGATCAACCAGTTGGTCCGGAAAGGGCGCAGGGCGGTCGTGGACCGAAGCGACTCGCCCGCGCTGGAACGGTGTCCCCAGAAGCGGGGGGTATGCCTCCGGGTGTACACCACGACCCCGAAGAAGCCCAATTCGGCGCTGCGAAAAGTGGCCCGGGTTCGGCTCACGAACGGGATCGAGGTCACTGTCTATATCCCGGGCGAGGGGCACAACCTCCAGGAGCACTCCGTCGTGTTGATCCGGGGGGGCAGGGTCAAGGACCTCCCCGGAGTGCGGTATCACATCATACGTGGAAAGCTGGATTCCGTTGGTGTCCAGGACAGACGGAAGTCGCGGTCGAAGTACGGAGCAAAGCGACCCAAATAGCTTTCCCTAACCGGAACGAGGCAGTACCGGCCTTTCCCGGCAGGTCCGCCGGAACGGGGTAAACGGAATGGTAGCCGCCATGCTCCGCGGGAAGCGCTCCCGTGGGTGGGGGCTATCGGTTTGTTCAACGAGGAGGCATTTACGGTGAGGAGGCGTTCCTGATGCCCAGGCGAGGATTTGTGTCCAGGCGGGTGGTAGGGATGGACCCGGTCTATGGCGATGCTCTTGTCGCGAGGATGATCACCGGGGTCATGCGGAAGGGAAAGAAAACCGTCGCGGAAAATATCGTCTACGGATCGATGGAGATCATCAAGGAGAAGACGAAGGAAGATCCGGTCAACGTGATCAAGAAGGCGGTGGAAAACACCAAGCCCGTCCTCGAGGTCAAGTCCCGCCGCGTGGGCGGGGCGACCTACCAGGTTCCGGTGGAGATCCGCACCGAGAGGCGTCTCGCGCTCTCGCTCCGTTGGATGATCAACTTCGCGAAGGAGCGTTCCGAGAAAACGATGGTCGAACGCCTGTCGGGGGAAATCCTGGACGCCTTCAACAACCGCGGCCTGACCGTCAAGAAGAAGGAAGACACCCACAAGATGGCCGAGGCCAATAAGGCCTTCGCCCATTACCGCTGGTAAGCCGCGGGGATGCAGGAAAGGAAGACGAAGAAGTGGCAAGAACCACCCCACTGGAAAAAACCCGGAACATCGGGATCATGGCCCACATAGACGCGGGGAAGACCACCACCACGGAGCGGGTCCTGTACTACACGGGCGTCTCCCACAAGATGGGGGAGGTGCACGAGGGGACCGCGACCATGGACTGGATGGAGCAGGAGCAGGAACGGGGGATCACGATCACTTCCGCGGCCACCACCTGCTTCTGGAGGGAACACCGGATCAACATCATCGACACGCCGGGGCACGTGGACTTCACCATCGAGGTGGAGCGTTCCCTCCGCGTTCTCGACGGCTGCGTCGCGGTGTTCTGCGCCGTGGGCGGGGTGGAGCCCCAGTCGGAAACGGTTTGGCGGCAGGCGGACAAGTACCGCGTTCCGCGCCTCGCCATGATCAACAAGATGGACCGCACGGGGGCGGATTTCGATCGCGTCATCCGCATGTTGAGGGAACGTCTCGGGTCGAACCCCGTCCCGATCCAGCTTCCGTTCGGGAAGGAGGAGGGGTTCCGGGGGATCATCGACCTGGTGCGGATGAAAGCCGTCGTATGGGATGAAGACATTCTCGGGGCCAGATACCGGCACGAGCCCATTCCCGGCGACATGGAGGAAGCCGTCGCTTCCGCGAGGGAACGGCTTCGGGAATCCCTGGCGGACGTCAACGACTCGCTGCTCGAGAAGTACCTGGCCGGCAAGGAGATCGAGGTGGCCGAACTGCAATCCGCGATCCGCGAGGCCACCATCGGCCTGAGGATGGTTCCCGTGCTGTGCGGAACCGCTTTCCGGAACAAGGGGATCCAGCCTTTTCTCGACGCCATCCTGGATTACCTTCCTTCCCCCCTCGACGTGCCTCCCATGGAAGGCATCGACCCGCGGGACGGGTCGGTCGCCGTCCGTAAGGTCGGAGACGACGAGCCGTTCTCCGCCCTCGCTTTCAAGATCATGACGGATCCGTTCGTCGGGCAGCTCACCTTCCTCCGTGTCTATTCCGGGACCCTTTCCTCGGGCGATCAGGTGTACAACTCGACGAGACAGAGAAAGGAGCGGATCGGCCGCATCCTCAAGATGCACGCGAACAAGAGGGAGGAGATCAAGGCGGTCTACGCGGGGGACATCGCGGCATGCGTCGGCCTGAAAAACGCGTTTACCGGAGACACCCTGTGCGCCCCGGACCAGGAAATCGTCCTCGAGTCCATCTCCGCCCCCGACCCCGTGATCTCCATCGCGATCGAGCCGAAGACGAAAGCCGACCAGGAGAAGCTGGGACTGTCCCTCCAGAAGCTTGCCCTCGAGGACCCCTCCTTCCGGGTCAAGGTGGACGAGGAGACGGGACAGACGCTGATCTCCGGCATGGGGGAGCTGCACCTGGAAATCATCGTGGACCGGCTGTTGCGGGAGTTCAAGGTGGCGGCCAGCGTGGGACGTCCCCAGGTCGCTTACCGGGAGACGGTCACGCGAGCGGCGAAGCACGAAGGGCGGTATGTCCGCCAGACGGGGGGCAGGGGACAGTACGGTCACGTCTGGATCTCCGTGGAGCCGAACCAGGCGGGCAAGGGATTCGAATTCGTCAACAAGATCGTGGGGGGAGTCGTCCCGAAGGAATACATCCCCGCCGTGGGAAAAGGCGTGCGGGAAGCGGCGGAGACGGGTGTCGTGGCGGGGTATCCCGTGGTCGACACGGTCGTCACGCTCCTCGACGGGTCCTATCACGATGTGGACTCTTCCGAGATGGCGTTCAAGATCGCGGGTTCCATGGCGTTCAAGGCGGCGTGCCAGATCGCGCATCCCGTCCTTCTGGAACCGGTGATGGCGGTTGAGGTGGTGACCCCGGAGGAGTTCATGGGGGATGTCATCGGGGACCTGAGCGCCCGCCGCGGGCGGATCCAGAAGATCGATGTGCGCGGAAACACCCAGGTGATCGACTCCCATGTGCCCCTCTCCGAGATGTTCGGGTACGCCACCGATATGCGGTCGAAGACACAGGGGAGAGCGACCTACACCATGCAGTTTGACCATTACGAGCCAGCCCCGATCTCCGTAAGCGAGGAAGTCGTCGCGAAGGTGAAGGGCGCCTGACGAAAACCCGCGAAAGGGAGGAACGCACATGGCCAAGCAGAAATTCGAGCGCAAGAAGCCTCACGTAAACGTCGGTACGATTGGTCACGTGGATCACGGCAAGACGACGTTGACCGCGGGGATCACGAAGGTGCTGGCGACTCGCGGGCTGGCGCAGTTTGTGGCGTTTGATCAGATCGACAAGGCTCCGGAGGAGCGGGAGCGGGGGATCACGATCGCGACGGCGCACGTGGAGTACGAGACGGCGAAGCGTCATTACGCTCACGTGGACTGTCCGGGTCACGCGGACTACATCAAGAACATGATCACGGGCGCGGCGCAGATGGACGGCGCGATCCTGGTGGTTTCGGCGGCGGACGGTCCGATGCCGCAGACTCGGGAGCACATCTTGCTGGCTCGCCAGGTGGGGGTTCCGTGCATCGTGGTGTTTTTGAACAAGGTGGACATGGTGGACGATCCGGAGCTGTTGGAGCTGGTGGAGCTGGAGCTTCGGGAGTTGCTGACGAAGTACAATTTTCCCGGGGACGAGACTCCGATCGTTCGGGGATCTGCGCTGAAGGCTCTGGAGTGCGGTTGCGGGAAGGAAGGTTGCGCGGCCTGCCAGTGCATCACGGATCTGATGAACGCGGTGGATTCGTTCGTTCCGATGCCGGTCCGGGACGTGGACAAGCCGTTTCTGATGGCGGTGGAGGACGTGTTTTCGATTTCGGGTCGCGGGACGGTGGTGACGGGTCGTGTGGAGCGCGGGGTGATCAAGGTGGGGGACGAGGTGGAGATTTTAGGGATTCGTCCGACGCAGAAGACGGTGGCCACGGGCGTGGAGATGTTCCGGAAGCTGCTGGATCAGGGTCAGGCGGGGGACAACATCGGCGTGTTGCTTCGGGGGACGAAGAAGGACGAGGTGGAGCGGGGTCAGGTGTTGGCGAAGCCGGGTTCGATCACTCCGCACCGGAAGTTCCAGGCGTCGGTGTACATTCTGACGAAGGAAGAGGGGGGCCGTCACACTCCGTTTTTCAACGGGTACCGTCCGCAGTTTTACTTCCGGACGACGGACGTGACGGGGGTGGCGACGCTTCCGGAGGGCGTGGAGATGGTGATGCCGGGGGACAACGTGGGACTGACGGTGGAGTTGATCGCTCCGGTGGCGATGGAGAAGGAGCTTCGGTTCGCGATCCGGGAGGGCGGCCGCACCGTGGGCGCCGGAGTCGTCGCGGAGATCCTGGAATAGCAAGATTCCGAAAGGAAGGGGGGAGATCCCTTGGCGATGGAACACCAGAAAATCCGCATTCGCCTGAAGGCGTTCGATTACAAGCTCCTGGACAAGGCGACCGGCGAGATTGTCGAAAAAGCGAAGCAGACCGGGGCGAAGGTGTCGGGGCCGATTCCCCTTCCCACGAAGATCGAACGGTTCACCGTGAACCGTTCGCCCCACGTCGACAAGAAGAGCCGGGAGCAATTCGAGATCCGTACGCACAAGCGGATGCTGGACATCCACGAGCCGCCCGCCGCGACGATCGACGCGCTCATGAAGCTCGACCTTCCGGCAGGGGTGGAAGTGGAGATCAAGCTTTAGTGAGGGGGAGCGTCCCCCGCCATCGTAATCCGATGAATAAGGTGTGACCATGACAACCGGAATCGTTGGGAAGAAATTGGGAATGACCCAGGTCTTCGACGCGCAGGGGAAAGTCATCCCCGTGACGGTGATCGAGGCGGGTCCCTGCACCGTTGTCCAGAGAAAAAAGAGGCAGAGCGACGGGTATGACGCGGTTCAGCTCGGGTTCGGGGCGAAGAAGGCGCATCGCGTCAGCAAACCGATGCTCGGTCATTTCCAGAAGGCGGAAAAAGGGGCGTTCGCCGCTCTTCGGGAGCTTCGGGTCGATTCCGAATCCCCCCTCGAGGTCGGGAACGAAATCCGGGTCGACATCTTCCGGGAAGGGGATTACGTGGACGTCACGGGACAGACGAAGGGACGGGGATTCGCGGGAGTGGTGAAGCGGTGGGGGTTCAAGGGCGGAGGGGCGTCCCACGGTTCGATGCACCACCGCGCCCCCGGGTCCATCGGCGGTTCTTCCTGGCCCTCCCGGGTATTCAAGAACGTGAAGATGGGCGGCCATTACGGGAACGAGCGCGTAACGGTTCTCAACCTGCGGGTCGTCGCCATTCAGACGGAGAAGAACCTGTTGCTGGTGCGGGGCGCAGTGCCGGGGGCGAAGAACGGCCTCGTCTTCGTGCGACACGCCATCAAGAAGGGCAACGGACAGTAAGGAGCGCGGAGATGGCCACCCTGGAGCTTTTCGACAAGGAACGGAAGGTCAAAGAGACGGTCGAATTGCCGGAGTCCGTCTTCGGGGCCGAGGTGAAGGAGCATCTGCTCCATCAGGTGGTCGTCGCCCAGCGGAACGCAAAACGTTCGGGAAACGCTTCGACCAAGACCCGGAAAGAGGTCCGCGGCGGCGGGAAAAAGCCGTACCGCCAGAAGGGCACCGGGCGGGCCCGGATGGGGAGCACCCGCTCCCCCTTGCTTCGCGGCGGCGGCACGGTGTTCGGGCCGCACCCCCGCAGCTACGAGCAGAAGGTCAACCGGAAATCCATGAAGGCCGCGCTTCGCTCCGCGCTGACCGTCCGGGCGAGGGAAAACCGGATCGTGCTCGTGGACGACCTGGACCTTCCGGGTCCCCGGACCAAGGAATTCCTGAAGATCGCCGGGAAGCTCGGCCTCTCCCACGCCCTTCTGGTGACGGAAGAGCCCAAGGAGACGCTCGTTCTCGGAATTCGCAACCTGTCGTCGTTCAAGTCGCTTCCCGTTTCCGCCCTCAACGTCGTCGACATCCTCTCGTACGAACAGTTGGTGTTCACGCGTCCGGCATTCGACAGAATCAGCGAGGTGCTGGGGAAATGAATATCACCGACGTCCTGAAGCGGCCGCTGATCACCGAAAAGGCGACGTTGCTCAAGGAGACCACCAACGCCGTGTCGTTCGCCGTGGATCCCCGGGCGAACAAGAACCAGATCCAGGAGGCGGTCGAGAAGCTGTTCAAGGTCAAGGTGGTCGACGTCAAGACGATGAATGTCTCCGGAAAGAAGAAGAGAAGGGGGCGGGTCGTCGGAAGACGTCCCGGCTGGAAGAAGGCGGTCGTGGTGCTCAAACCGGGCGATAAGATCGAGTTTTTCGAAGGCGTGTGACGCTTAGACGAGGCAAGGAGCCGCAGCCATGGGAATCAAAAAATTCAAGCCGACCTCCCCCGGCGTCCGCTCCATGACGGTCCTTACGAACGAGGAGCTCACCAAGAAGAAGCCGGAGAGGAGCCTCGTTCAGAAAAAGGGAAACCGGGCAGGGCGGAACAACCAGGGCAGAATCACCATCTGGCATCGGGGGGGCGGGCATAAGAGAAAATACCGGATGATCGACTTCCGGAGAAACAAGAAGGACATCCCGGCCAGGGTCGCCGCGATCGAATACGATCCGAACCGGTCAGCCCGCATCGCCCTTCTTCATTACGCGGACGGGGAGAAACGGTACATCCTGTGTCCGGTCGGGCTCTCCGTGGGAGACACGGTTCTATCCGGGAACGACGCGGACATCAAGCCGGGCAACGCACTTCCGATACGGCAGATCCCGGTGGGGACGATGGTCCACAACGTGGAGCTCAAGATCGGCAAGGGAGGGCAGATGGCCCGGGCGGCGGGAAGCGTCGTCCAGATTCTCGCGAAGGAAGGGCGGTACGCCCACTTGCGCCTCGGTTCGGGAGAGGTAAGGCTCGTATTGGTCGATTGCATGGCGACGGTGGGGCAGGTGGGGAACCTGGACCACGAGAAGGTGTCGCTCGGGAAGGCCGGCAGGAGCCGCTGGCTCGGCCGGCGGCCGACGGTTCGGGGCGTCGCCATGAATCCGGTGGACCACCCGCTCGGCGGCGGGGAGGGGAAATCCTCCGGGGGGAGGCATCCCTGCACGCCCTGGGGGAAACCGACCAAGGGGCACAAGACCCGGAAGAACAGGACTTCCGATCCCTACATCGTAAAACGCCGGAAATAAACGCAAAGGGGAGTCATCCGTGGCGAGATCGATCAAAAAGGGACCGTACGTAGAGCAAAGCCTGGAGAGGAAGGTCCGCAGGGCGGTGGAACTGAACGACAAGAAGGTCATCAAGACCTGGTCCAGGCGTTCCACCATCACGCCGGACATGGTGGGCTTCACGTTCGCCGTCCACAACGGGAGGAAATTCATGCCCGTCTTCGTCACGGAAAACATGGTCGGACACAAACTCGGTGAGTTTTCGCCGACACGCACGTTTCACAGCCATTCGGGAGACCGGAAGGCCAAGGTGAAGAAGTAGGCCGCGGAAGGAGAGCGACGATGGAAGCGAGAGCGACGGCAAGGTTCATGCGTGTCTCCCCGAGAAAGGCGAGGCTCGTGGTGGACCTTATCCGCGGGAAGAAACTCTCCGACGCGCAGACGATCCTGAAGCTGGCGAACAAGGCGTGCGCCAAAACGGTGAGGAAGGTGCTCGATTCCGCCGTCGCGAACGCCGCCCAGACCGGCGTGATCGATACGGGCATCCTGTTCGTGAAGAAGGCGTTTGTGGACGGAGGGGCGTCCGTGAAGAGGTTCCGTCCCGCGCCGATGGGGCGGGCGCACCGCTACCGGAGACGGACCAGTCATATCACCATCGTGGTCGATGAGAAGTAACGGGAGAGCGACGAACCGAAGGGAGGCGGCTTTTGGGACAGAAGGTACATCCGTACGGGTTTCGGCTGGGGATCATCAAGGATTGGCGATCGCGGTGGTACGCCGAGAAGGACTACGCCACGAACCTGCAGGAGGACCTGCGCATCCGGGGATACGTCAAGCAGCGGCTCATCCACGCCGGCGTGTCGTCGGTGGAGATCGAACGGAAGTCCAGCCGCGTCCACGTCATCATCCACACGGCGAGGCCCGGAATCGTCATCGGGAAGAAGGGCGCCGAGATCGAGAACCTCAAGAAGGACCTGCAGAAGTTCGTCAAGAAGGAGGTCTCGATCACGATCCAGGAGATCCGACGCCCGGAGACCGATGCCCAGCTGACCGCCGAAAACGTCGCCATGCAGCTCGAGAGGCGGATCGCCTTCCGGAGAGCGATGAAAAAGACCGTTCTCTCCTCGATGAAGCTCGGCGCCAAGGGGATCAAGATCCACGTGGCCGGACGGCTGGGCGGAGCCGAAATGGCCCGCTCCGAGTGGTACCGGGAAGGTCGGGTTCCCCTCCATACCCTGCGGGCGGACATCGAGTACGGGTTCGCCGAGGCGAAAACCACCTACGGGAAGATCGGGGTGAAGGTCTGGATCTACAAGGGAGAGGTGCTGCCGTCCTCCTCCCGCGAGACCATCGAATAGGAGAACATGGGCATGCTTGCGCCGAAACGGGTGAAATTCCGGAAGATGCAAAAAGGGCGGAGACGGGGAGCGGCCCAGGCGGGGAACACCCTCAACTTCGGGGACTACGGGGTGAAGGCTACCACGGCGGGTTGGATCACCTCCCGCCAGATCGAGGCCGCCCGCGTGGCGATGACGAGATTCGTGAAGCGTGGCGGGAAGATCTGGATCCGGATATTCCCCGACAAGCCCGTCACCAAGAAGCCCGCCGAAACCCGCATGGGCAAGGGAAAAGGGGCGCCCGAAGAGTGGGTTTGCGTGGTGCGCCCGGGCCTCGTGCTCTATGAAATCGAGGGGGTGGACGAGGCGACCGCGAGGGAGGCCTTTCGCCTCGCCTCGCACAAGCTCCCCCTGAAGACGAAGTTCCTGTCGAGGGAGGCATGAGGCGGTCATGAAGAAGAAGGAGATCCAGGACCTCGCGGTCGAGGAGTTGCGGCACCGGGAGATGGAACTGCGGGACGAGATCTTCCGTCTCCGGATGAAGCGGTCGGCATCCTCCCTGGACAACCATATGCTCATCCGGAACCGGCGAAAGGACCTGGCCCGGATCATCACGTTCCTCCGGCAGAAAGAAGGAGGGGAGGCGAGGTAGCATGGCGACTGCAAAGGAAAAACAAGACCGCGGGATTCGCAAGGCGAAGATCGGGGTCGTCATGAGCGACCGCATGGACAAGACCGTCGTCGTTCGCGTGGAGCGGGTCGTCCTGGATCCGGTATATAAAAAGTACACGAAGCGCCGGACCACCTACAAGGCGCACGACGAGCGGAACGAATACCATGTCGGAGACACCGTGGAAATCATCGAAACCAGGCCGCTGAGCAAGGAAAAGTGCTGGAGAGTCTCCCGGCTGATCGTACGGCCCGAGGTTCGCTAACCCGACAAGCGGAGAACGAATGTCATGATCCAAATGCAGACCATGCTGGACGCGGCCGACAATTCCGGGGCGAAGCGTCTTTGCTGCATCAAGGTGCTCGGGGGGAGCAAGCGGAGATACGCCGGCGTCGGCGACATCATCGTGGTCAGCGTGAAGGAGGCGATCCCCCACGGCAAGGTCAAGAAGGGCGATGTGTACAAGGCGGTGGTGGTGCGGACCACCAAGGAAATCGGCCGGGCCGACGGAAGCTTTCTCCGGTTCGACCAGAATTCGGCCGTGCTCATCAACCCGCAGGGGGAGCCTGTCGGAACGCGGATCTTCGGGCCGGTGGCCCGGGAACTCCGCGCCAGGAAATTCATGAAGATCATATCCCTGGCTCCGGAAGTTCTGTAGGGGGGAGGGAGAGAGAGACATGGCGGAAGCGACGCTCCATATACGGAAGAACGACATCGTGCGGGTCATGGTGGGCAAGGAGAAGGGGAAGGTCGGCAGGGTCCTCAAAGTGGACCGGGATGCGGGGCGCGTCTTCGTGGAAAAAATCAACATGGTGAAGCGCCACGTGAAGCCCGGCAAGACCAATCCGAAGGGCGGCATCGTCGAGAAGGAGGCTGCGCTTTCGTACTCCAACATCATGATCATGTGCGACAAGTGCAACAAGCCGACGCGGATATCGATGATGGTCGAGGATTCGGGAGAGAGGCACCGCGCCTGCAAGCGCTGCGGCGACGTGCTCGAGACCAAGAAGAAATAGCGAAGACCCGCCGGATACCGGCGGACCGGGGTGACGGGAGATGGCGAGACTGTTCGATTATTACAAGGACGAGGTGGTTCCGCGGTTGAAGGAGAAGTTCCCCTACCGGAACCCCTTGCAGGTGCCCAAAGTCGAGAAAGTCATCATCAACATGGGGCTGGGGGAGGCGATCGACAACATCAAGGTCATCGACTCCGCCGTCGAGGAGATCGGTCTCATCACCGGGCAGAAGGCGGTGGTCACGAAGGCCCGCAAGAGCATATCGAATTTCAAGCTGAGGGCGGGCGTCCCGATCGGGGTGATGGTCACCCTTCGCCGGGACCGGATGTATTACTTTCTCGACAAGCTCATTGCGGTCGCGCTGCCCCGGGTGAGGGACTTCAAGGGGGTCTCCCCCAAAGGGTTCGACGGTCGGGGAAATTACACGCTTGGCGTAAGGGAACAGATTATATTTCCGGAGATAAACTACGATAAAATAGACAAAATAAGAGGAATGAACATAACGATCGTCACCTCGGCCCGCAACGACGAGGAGGGGCTGGAGCTTCTCCGCCTCCTCGGAATGCCGTTTCGGGCCTGACGCTTCCGGAGGAGAAGGAGTGGCAAAAAAATCGATCATCGCCAAATCGAAGAGGACCCCAAAGTTTCGCGTCCGGCAATACAACCGATGCCCGCGCTGCGGAAGGCCGAGGGCCTTTTACCGCAAGTTCCAGCTCTGCCGGATCTGTCTCCGGGAGCTGGCGCTCCGGGGGGAGCTCCCCGGCGTGGTAAAGGCGAGCTGGTAGGAGACCGGGATGGCCATCAACGACCATATATCCAATCTGCTTGCACGCATCCGCAACGCACAGATGGCGAGGTTCGACCAGCTCGAGCTTCCTTCCACCCGGGTGCTGGAGAACATCGCCCTGATCCTCAAGGAGGAGGGGTTCCTGAAAAACTACCGCGTTCTTCCCGACCCGAAGCAGGCGGTACTCCGGATCACCCTGAGGAACGAGCCCGGGACCGGATACGCGATCCGGGGGATGAAAAGGGTGAGCCGCCCCGGGCGACGGGTGTACGTCGGAATGGATGAGATCCCCACCGTGAAGAACGGTTTCGGAATCGCCATTCTTTCCACCTCCCGGGGGGTGATGACGGGGGAGAAGGCGAAGAAACTCGCGATCGGCGGGGAACTGCTCTGCCAGGTCTGGTAAAGGGGCCTCAGGTTTTCCCGGGGAGGGAACCATGTCGAGAATCGGAAAAGTGCCGGTGGCGATCCCCGCCGGAGTCACCGTCGAGATCAAGGACGGAATCCTTACCGTCACCGGGCAGAAGGGTGCTCTTTCCCGCCCGATCCCCGACAAGGTGACGGTCGAGGTCAAGGACGGGCATGCCGTCGTCGCCTTGCAGCCCGGAGAGGAGTCCGCCCGGAACCTCTACGGGCTCTATCGGACCCTGGTGGCGAACATGGTGAAAGGCGTCGCCGAGGGGTTCACCAAGACTCTCGAAATCGTCGGGGTGGGCTACAAGGCCGAAGTCAAGCAGGATGCGATCCAGATGGCGCTGGGGTATTCCCACCCCGTGATCTTCCCCCTTCCGAAGGGGATCAGCGCGCAGGTGGAGGCGAACACGGTCATCAAGGTATCCGGGGCGGACAAGGAACTCGTCGGCCTCATCGCGGCGAAGATCCGCTCCCTCCGGCGGCCGGACGTCTACAAGCAGAAGGGAATCCGGTACCGGGGCGAACGTCTCCTGAAGAAAGTCGGAAAGGCTGCCGGAAAGTAGGAAGGTTTTCCGGCCGGAAACCACCAGATGGAGTTCGATGAGCCATGAGCCAGAAAAATATGCGGGAAATCGCCCGGCAGAAGAGAAAGAGAAGAATCCGGAAGAAGATCTTCGGGACGGAGCATCGTCCTCGGCTGTCGGTTTTCCGAAGCGCGAAGCACATCTACGCGCAACTCGTGATCGACTCGACGGGGTCCACCATTCTCGCCGCCTCCACCCTCAGCCCGGAAATCCGGGCCGAAATCGGCGAACTGAAGAAGAGCGATGCCGCGAAGAAAGTGGGGGAGTATATCGGCAGGAAGGCCGCCGAGAAGAATATCCGGAAAGTCATCTTCGACCGGAACGGGTTTTTGTATCACGGGCGCGTCAAGGCCCTGGCGGAAGGTGCCCGGGAGTCCGGGCTGGAATTCTAGTGCACCGCCTCGTAAATAGCTTGAGCACCGAGAGCGTCGATGCGCCGCGCCAACGAGGCGCGCGACTGAGGATGGGGGGGGGACACTCCTGGGTTATTCGCCGAGAAAATCAGGAGTGTCCCCCTCGTTGCAAGAAGCGCAACGAAGCTGGAGCGGATGCAGCGGCGCTCGAATGCCAAGGTATTTGCGAGACGGTGCACTAAGGAAATAACCGGGAGCGGACAGGGAGGAGCGTTTGAAGAGGGTCAATCCTGACGGACTGGATCTGAAAGATCGGGTGATCCACATCAGCCGGGTCGCCAAGGTGGTCAAGGGAGGGCGAAGGTTTTCCTTCAGCGCGGTCGTTGTGGTCGGAGACGGCAACGGGCACGTAGGCTCGGGGCTGGGGAAGGCGAACGAGGTGCCCGAGGCGATCCGGAAG
>Ga0256868_10001090_pt1 | contig 15193 bp, 16 predicted proteins | sample RVTome_13_FD_187341 | JGI IMG/M metagenome (GOLD analysis project Ga0256868, IMG submission 187341) | Soil microbial communities from uranium-contaminated site in the Upper Colorado River Basin, Wyoming, United States - RVT92D227 HiSeq ... | reverse complement strand
AGTGAGAATGGGCGCTTTTGAGGTGAAAGAACCTATACCGGAATTGAACGACCCCTACGTCTTTGCCATCCTTCGGCCCTGGATAGATGTGAATAATGTTGGGACGTTGGTCCTGAGCGAATTGGAATCCCAATGGGGGGCTGAGGAATTGGCCAGGCTTGCTAAACCGGGTCAATTTTTCGATTTTACCCGATACCGCCCAACTCTCTATCTGGAAGAGGGTGTTCGCCGAGTATCCATTCCCAACGTGACTCTTCACTACGCCAAGAGAGAAGGAGGAAATGACTTTCTCTTCCTTCACCTTCTTGAACCTCATGCTCAATCCGAAGTTTACGTCGATTCCGTTTTGAAACTTCTCAAAGCTCTCAAAGTGAAGAAATATATTCTTTTAGGGAGTATGTATGATGTGGTTCCTCATACCAGGCCTCTGATTGTCAATGGGGGAGCTATAGGGATAGAAGCGGAGCAGGATTTAAGGAAATCCGGAGCCCTGCCGAGTCATTATCAAGGTCCGACAACCATTACCATTTTGATTACCCAAAAGGCCCCAGAGTTTGGCATTGAGACGATATGGTTGATCGTCTCTTTGCCCCAATATTTTGTTTTAGAGGAGGATTATGTCGGAAAGGTTAGGCTGATGGAGATTTTGAATTTACTCTATAACATTCCCGTTGACAAGAAAGACTTTGAGAGGGCTCTTGAGCAGCGAAGTCTCATCAGCCAGAAAGTGGAACGAACACCGGAACTGAAGAATCTCCTGCCCCAACTTGAGACTATGTATGATGTTCGGATCAAAACAGAGAAGGGGGAGGGGATGCCTAAGCTATCTTCTGAAATAGAGGAAATTCTTTGGAAAATAACAGGAAAAGATTTAGGGAAAGCATAAAGAAAATATTTAGACGGAGCCTCATTTGCCTTCGGTCATTTCCCATGCAGTGGTTGGACTTGCGGCCGGAATAACATTTGCACCACAAGATGTGCCTAATCGTTTTTGGGTTCTCTCCGCAGTCTGTTCAGTCATTCCAGACGCCGACATCATCGCATTTTCCTTCGACATTCCGTACCAACATCTCTTCGGGCATAGAGGATTTTTTCACGCACCCTTTTTCGGTATATTATTGAGCATCTTTATTGTTTTAATTTTCTTTGGTGACAGAGAGATGTTTTCTAAACAGTGGTTTTTCTATCTCATTTTCTTTTTCTTGCTATCAGCAAGTCATGGTATCCTCGACGCCTTTACGAATGGAGGTTTGGGTATTGCTCTGTTGTCTCCTTTCGATAAGACGAGGTATTTTTTCCCTTGGAGGCCAATCATGGTTTCACCAATTGGTGTTATCCCTTTCTTCAGCAAATGGGGCTTAGCTGTAATTAAAAGTGAGCTTTTGTGGGTTTGGCTTTCTTCCTTCTTGATGGTTATTACCTCAGCCGTTATTCGTGTAATGGCTTCGAGACACTAATACAATCGTAACCAACAGCACCTCTATACCCTCGCTGATTCTTAGTTCTCAATTTCTATTCTTAAAATCCAAATCCATTTCGCCCAAAATAGCACAAATTGTCAATTCCTGCCAATTTCGGTCAATTATCGACCACGGCAAGTGTTGTTGAAAGAAAGAATGTTTTTAAAGTCAATAAGTTATAAAAACTCAGGATGGCATAAAAAATGCATTTTTAACCCATTTACATTACATTCTACGGAATAGGGAGGTTTCTTTTGATCCAGAAGATCTATTTGATTGGAATCATCTTTTTTCTCTCCTTGACGTGCCTGTCTAGTGTGACAGCCCAAAATAATTTCCGTTCCTATTTGACAAAAGAAGAAAAGATTTCCTATCGGCTGGAATTGGAACCTTTCCAGTTTCAGGAAGGGAACGATTTGAATATAGAGGCCCTTGCTGGGGAACAGTTTAAAAAAGAGCCTGATTTCGATATCCCTATCGTCATCAATGAGAAAGTGGAACAGTTCATCCATTATTTTCAGACGACCAGGCGGGACAGATTTGTTACCTGGCTTGCCAGGTCCGGAAGATATATCCCTGCCATGAAGAAGCTCTTGAAGGAGCATGGCCTCCCAGAAGATCTGGTCTACATGGCGTTCATCGAGAGCGGATTCGATCCTTATGCTTATTCCAGGAGCAAGGCCATGGGTCCTTGGCAATTCATCTACCTGACAGGGAAAAGATATGGTTTAAGGGTGAATTGGTGGGTTGATGAACGAAGGGATCCCGAGAAATCCACGATTGCCGCGGCCAAATACTTGAAGGACCTCTATGAGAAATTCGCCTGTTGGTATCTTGCCGCGGCGGGTTACAATGCAGGGGAATACAAGATCGTCAAAGCGATGAAGCGCTACCGGACAGAGGACTTTTGGAAGCTGGCGGAAGTAAAGTATCTAAAACGGGAGACCAAAAATTATGTTCCGCTGATGATTGCCGCAGCGCTCGTCGCCAAAGACCCGGAAAAATATGGATTCGCCGACGTCGAATACCAGGAGCCTCTTCGGTATGAAAAGGTGAAGGTTCCAGAGTTGACAAGCCTCTCCCTCGTTGCCAAAGCCTGCGAGACCTCTCTTGAGGAAATCAAGGATCTCAACCCCGAACTTCAAAGAGGGGTTACGCCTCCCAATGAAACCGATTATGAAATCAAAATTCCTTTCAGGAAGAAGGATCTGTTTCTGGTTACCTTCGAAATCCTCCAGCCTCTTGAGAAGTTTCAATTCAAAACCCATCTCGTCAAGAAAGGGGAGACACTGAATGGGATCGCTAAATTATATCGGGTGGATCTTGAGCCCTTGCTTGAAATCAACCACCTGACCAAAACGAGCCGGATCTCAAAAGAGATGACCCTTTTCATTCCTATTTCAAAGGATGAAGAAATAAAACCTCTGGTAATGGCCAAGAAAAAGAATGAGAAGGTTCGAAACGGCAAGCCAGTGAAGTAAACCCCGGTAGAAATTCCAGTCGTTGCGACTCGAAACCGAGCAGGGCATTAAACCCCGCCGGAATTATTCTAAAATCTAACCCCGCCGCAGAGCCCTGCACCGCATGGTGTACAGGGCAGAGCAGCGGGGCATTATTTCTAACGGGGTGAAGCTTCAGCCCATGGAATAAAATCCGAAGGACATTGCGATCTCACACCAAGTTTGACATTTTTGGATTTCAATCCACTTTTCCCCAGCCCGATTTAAGATTGTCCATTGCTCAGAAAAGAGCTTTATCAAATCTCTCCCCACCTCCCTTTACGAAAGGGAGAAGTAACCTCACCCTTTGCAAAAGGGGGATTGAGGGGGATTTTCATCGTTCGTGGGTGACATGCCCGTCATGAAAGATTCCTCAGAAGGGAGGAGATAGGGAGAAAGCGATTGTATCCGTTGGCTCTTCAGGGTATCAGGATTCCGATAAGCGTCCCGATAACCCACCCAAAGAATCCGATGAGTGGGTCCAAGATACCCAGAAAAAGGAAACCGATGATGATAAAGAACCCGTAAGGTTCCAGGCGGGCAAGGAAATAAGGGGTTTTTTCCCATAGGATTCCCATCAATATCTTTGAGCCATCCAGGGGGGGAACGGGAATCAAATTAAGAGCAGCGAGTGTGATGTTGATGTGACTTACAATAAAACACACTTTGTAGACGAGGATGATAGCAATTCCCGAGGAAGATCCGGAAAAAAGTCGGATAACCAATTGAGCGACGAAGGCGAAGAGGATATTTGCGAGGATCCCGGCCGAAGAGACGAAGATGAGACCCTTCCGCTTGTCCGAGAGGTTGTTGAAGTTGACCGGAACCGGTTTCGCCCATCCGAAACCTGCCAGAAAGAGCATGAGGGTCCCGATGGGATCGAGGTGGCTAAGCGGGTTAAAGGTCAACCGGCCTGAAAATTTTGCGGTCGGGTCGCCCATCCTGTAAGCCACCCAGCCATGGGCCACCTCATGGATGATAATGGAAAAAAGAAGGGGAATGGCAACAAGAGCAAAAGTCAATGGATCTTGGGTCAGCAGCTTCAGAAGTCCCATTTAGGTTACCCCACCATTTAACGTTTCAGTTTCCAGACTCTCCATCAAACATTCTTCCAGCCCCTTCAACCCTTGGAGGAGCAGCGTATTTTCAATAATAACATTTAAAATTTTACAATATACGGGAATATAAATAAAGAGGACACCTTTAGCTTATGGCAACTTAGGTTTACGGTAGACAGCAGATGGAAGATAAGAAGCGGGATGGTCTAAGGTGCATTCCTTGCCACGGCTGCGGTGAAAGGGTTAAGCAACACATTCACCGCCCCTGGGATCACAGCAAAATGAAGCTCCTGTCCCAAATCTTCCTCGCCGTCAAAATCAAGTTTCAAAGGCCCGTCTTGTGAGCTTACCAGCACCGAGGCCGCACGCGTGTGTTTGACATCTTTTCGCTCAAGGTGTGTCCCGCGATAAACGGCTTTGAAGGCGAGGAGAATACGAAGCCGGGGCATCCCCTCGACCGTAATCACGTCAAACATCCCGTCATTAATAAGGGCCTCGGGAGCAATCCACATTCCTCTCCCGAAATATTGCCCGTTGGCCACCGCGATGAGATAGCAGCTTCCAGAATAAAATGGCTTGCCGTCACAAAGGACGCTAACGCGCTGGGGTCTATACTTGAGGAGTGTGGCAATCGTGGCCCGGAGAAAGGTTAGAAAAGAGCGGCGGCGTGCCCGGTTCACCCGGTGATCCACCTCACCGCTGACCCCGGCGCTGGCAATGTTGAGAAATACACGCGCCGAGGGTTTGCCGCCCGTTTGCATATTGAGATATTCGACCTTTCCGAGGTCGCAAGGAATTGGATGGGCATGAACCAGCCAGTCGACCGCCTTAAGGGGGTCTTCCGGCATACCCAATGACCGCGACCAGTCGTGGCCGGTTCCTAACGGGATACTGCCAAAGGCGACCTTCAGGTCAGACCGCTGCACCAAAGCATTGAGTACAAAGTGATTGGTTCCATCGCCGCCCAACGTGATCAGACGGCTGATGTCGGCCTTTGCAGCCGCATTGAGATGTTCGTCTAAGTCCTGCGGCCTGCGGGTGACCGCAACCAAGAGCTCCCCAAAGGCATCGAACAGTCTCCCTTCGATCTTCCTAAATATCCTTTGAGCGTTCCCGTTAGCCGAATGCGGGTTGATGATGATAAGTGTTCTGATCTTTTCCTCCGAACCCTTCAATCGCTCCTCAAATCATTTTTTCCGCTTAGGGACATATTCCTTCGCACATTAGCAGATTCGCGCAGACTTTTCAACTTCCGGAGAGGAAATTGAAGCAACTTTGTTTCCTTGACCGCCATGAAATCTTTCCCTCACCCCATCCGTTAGGCTGAGACTTCGGCGAGCCCTTCGGCAGTGAGCTCAGGGCCGAACTGCTCAGTCGGGCCGTTCACGACGAGGCCCTCTCCCCCTGGAGATTTTGTCGCAATGGGCGGAAGGTAAGAACGGAACAGACAAGCGGATTCAAAAGCTTTGGAACGCGTAGTTTTTTTGGAGAGAATGGGTAAGTGTCCATGGTGCTTGAATCGCAATGTTTTCATGGTGTTGGGGCTTTTGAAGTTCACCTTTTAAAGGTTTCCGCCCTGCCTTCGCCGAAGCGGCTTCGCGCAGGCGGGTCTCAAGCCTTCTCACCCATCTGTCTGTTCCGTTTTTCAGAACTTCAGCCGCTTTTTCCTATTGCGACACAGTGTCTTGGGGGAGAGGGGAGGGTAAGGGGGAGTATATTTTTACTTGTATTTTTTTTCAAACCCCATATAATAATGGACAAGTTCCAAGGAAAGAGAGGTGGTTTGTGCAAAAACTTTGGTTGAAATCAAACCTGGAGAGACCAAATGTTGGCCAAACCGCTGAAAGTCATCCGTGAAGGGTAAGATAACCGGGAAAGGTTTTCCCCCGCCTCAACATTCATTTTTAAGTCAATCTTTTGAAAAGAATGAGATTGAGAGCAGGGGATCGATTTGCTTTTAAAATATTTTGTGCTGTAATATAATAGGCAAGCCAAGACCCAGGCGTCTGGCGATCATCAGAAAGGGGGAGGATTATGGCTTTTATTCGCAAACGACGGATTTGGTGGGAACCTGTTCCCGAAGCAACAAGCTATGTAGTGTATGTAAGCCAGGACCGGAGGGACTTTGATCCCAATCGCTTCTCGTGGGAGGCGACTCCTGGAATCATCTTAAAAGCCCTTAACGGGAAGACCGAGCTAATCATTCCGGATGACTGGCCGGAGTTTCCTGCGGAACCGGGAACTTACTATATCGGAATTACTTCCAGAGATGAGGTTGGGAACCAAAGCGACCCTTTTTTATCCTCCGGCCTGTTCAAATTCCTTGCTTCACCGGCCCCGTCGAAGGGCGGGATCGAGAGTCTTTAGAGGAACGGGCCTTATTCGTCGGGTGGATTCGTTACACGAAGAGCACTCTGGACTCCATCACAAAGCTAACAGAACTTTCTCAGGATAGATTTAGCGATCGGGAACTTGGTAGATTTCTTTACCGGATGATTGCCCAAGATATCCACAAGACCGATCTGTTGGTGAACGGTCTTTTCAATTATTTCCAGGTCACCTCCCCGATTAAAAAAACGAACACCGTGAACAATCTCATCGAGGAGGTATTAAAGAAACACCGGGTTCAACTGGAAGAGAAGGGAACAAAATTAATCAAAAAACTTGAAAAGGATCTTCCCGAAATCATCATCCCCGATAAGCAGTTGAGATTTATTCTGAATTCGATTCTTCAATATGCGGTGACCTTGATGCCTTCCCATGAGACCCTTGGGTTTTTGACCCAGTCCTTCGTTCTTCAGGAGCGACATCCGGAACAAACCTTGTTCAGAAAAGATGAGCCCTATGTGGAGACCACCCTGTTTTTCACAGGGGTTAAGAGGCCGGTGGAGCCCTTTGGGATGAGAAGGGAAATTGAGGCCGTTCAAGAAAAGGATAGCCTGGACCTGATATTGAGATTGGTCAAGGAGATGGTCCATAGAAATCGGGGAGCGATGAAATTACAGGGCGATAAAAAAGAGGCAAAACTTTTTATTTCCCTGGAGTTCCCTGTTGAGAGAAGAACGGTGTTACATGATCCAAACGATCACTGAGTCTATTCTGAAAAAGATCCGATCTTTTTCATTGGGAAGATGAAAAGGAGAAATCCGTGACCGAGCCGATAACGCTTGAAGTCTTTTCCGATTATGTTTGACCCTGGTGCTATTTTAGTACCGTGCGTATTGATCAATTAAAGAAACATTTTGATATTGACGTTCACTGGACGGCTTTTCCTCTTCATCCGGAAACACCGGAACAGGGGCTTACCCTTGAAGAACTCTTCGCCGGGCAGCCCATCGATATTAAGAGGACCATTTCACGTTTGAGACAGGTGGCAGTCGAGTTGGGCTTGCCTCTGGGTGAGCGGAAAAAGACTTATAACAGCCGTCTGGCCCAAGAATTGGCAAAATGGGCGGAATCGGAGGGGAAGGGTGATCCCTTTCATGAAGCTGTGTTTCGCGCTTATTTTGTCGATGGGAAAAATATCGGAAAGGTGGATGAGCTGGCGCCCCTCGCCAAATCCATAGGTCTTCCAGAAAAGGAAGCCAGATCAGTCCTTGAATTGAGAACCTTTAAGGAAGCCGTCGATTCCGACTGGTTACGTTCTCGTGCCCGGGGAATTACAGCGGTCCCCACTTTTATAATCGACCATCAGTCAGTAGTGGGATTTCAACCCTATGAGGTACTCGAGGCATTCCTGAAAAACTGCGGTTTCAAGAAAAGCAAGGGTCCGGATTGATCACTCAAATTTAACTGAATCCTTCCAGGCGATAAAATACCATATCGTAAGAAGCGCAAGAGATACGAACTTAGCAATCACCCATGGGGAATAGGATGTTACAAGATCAGTCCACCATCGATGGAAAGGCCAACTATTCAATATGGTTTGTATTCATTGTGGCGATTTTCATCAGCTGCTTGATAACGGCTAACATCGCAGCGGTAAAATTAGTAGAAGTATTCGGGCTCGTGCTGCCTGCGGGAACCATCATCTTTCCGATTAGTTATATTTTTGGCGATGTATTGACTGAGGTTTACGGTTACCGTCATGCAAGAAGGGTGATATGGTTGGGTTTCTTCTGTAACTTTATCGTTGTCGTTGTCCTATGGGTTGGACAAGTGCTTCCCCCCGCTTCATTTTGGGACGGACAGAAAGCCTATGAGCGTATCTTGGGTTACACGCCCCGGTTACTCGTAGCCTCCTTCCTTGCGTACCTTGTGGGAGAATTTACCAACTCATTTGTTTTGGCGAAAATGAAAATGGCTACAAAAGGACGCTGGTTATGGACCCGTACCATTGGCTCAACGCTGGTAGGAGAGGGGTTGGATTCCTTAGTGTTCATGACCCTTGCATTTGTGGGGACGATACCTGGGGCGGCACTTTTCTTAGCCATTTTAACCCAGTGGCTTGTGAAATCGGCCTATGAAGCCGCTGTGACTCCCCTCACTTACATCGTGGTGAATTTTCTCAAAAGGAAAGAAGGGGTGGATGTATTTGATTATGACACTAAGTTTAATCCGCTCTTGTTCGGGAAGTAATCTTTCAAGCAAGACTGACTAAATAAATGACATAGAACAATTACCCTTGTCCAAATTAGGTTTTGAATTTTAGCCCTTTTGTCGCCCTTGTTTCAGGGAAGCCGGAATTCTTGATCCTATGGTTACTTTTTAGTCGAATTTTAAGAGCTATAAATGGATTGAAAATAAATACCTTGATGGGGAAGGATAAAATTCAGTTCATACATTCCATTGGATGCCATCTCTTGATTCTGGCTTTTCTTCCATGTCGACCAGCCTTATGTTCTCCATGCAGTCAGCCATACGGTAAATGACAAGGATCAATTCCAGGACGACCCTATTGGAAATCACCGTTAAAAGGAATAATAGAGGCGCCCCGATCAGGAGCGCAAAAATTCCGAACCACATTGAGGTTTCAAACCCTATGATGATAAGAAAGAGGGCCATCAGACCGGCAAGTATCATCGATAAACTATAGAGAAACTTTATGATTCTTGGACTGATAAATTGACTAAATGAAAAATCAAAAAGAGCCTGGAGAAAGTTAACTTTCCTAAGGACTGACGTATTCTTTAACACTCTGGCGTATGAACGTATTTCCTCTATTTGGACGCCGATTAGCGATTCAGCACAATTGACACAGAACCTGGCATCGTTCTCATTGGACATACCACAATTTGTGCAAAACATATCTGGCCCCCTGTACCATTTTAAAACTTAACTGACGGGTTTGATATCTATGATCTTCCAATGGGCGTCTTCTCTCTTTAAGGTAACGTCCAGAACGGTTCTGCCATCCTTCCGTTGCCCGCCCATTTTCTGGGAAGTCCTGACAAGCCACTCTAACCTGACATTGGCAGTATCACCGGTTATCGTCTGTTTCTTCAAATCATAAGAAAGATGAAGATAATTGTAATTTTCCCACACTTTGAGTGTATCCAGCCGCTTTCCTTCCGTGCCGTTAAAATCGTAAGAGAAACAGGACATAAAGAGATCGATGTTCTTCTGAAGGTTTGCCAGTCTAATATTTTCAAAAAGGGACCCTATCTTTTCCGCATCTTTGTCTTCCATCGCAGCAGGTGGATTGTTTAAAGAGGATGGGGTGGAAGGGGAAACAACGATTTTTTTTAAAACCAGTGTGCCGGACTCCGTGTGTTGTGGCCAGAGGAAGTAGCCTCCTGCAACCATTAGAAGGATGATGATACCCACTGTCAGTAAAGGTAAGGGCCGAAGGAGATCCCCTGTTAATATAGGGGAAACGGTACGTCCTCCCATCTTAGAGGGCAAGAGAGAAAGGATTTGCCGATATTTTTTTAAGCTTTTCTTCCTCAATTTTATTTCCTTTCTCAATCCCTTCTTCTCTCTGATAAAATCGGGCTTTGTGACCGCACCTAACTTATAAAGAGATTGAAATTCCTCAAGCCTTTTTTGAATGGGTTTCAGCTCATTTTCCAGGAAATCCATTCCTTCCGATGCCCTTTTTCTAATCGATTCAAGCTCCGTTTCAATTTCTTGATGCAGGGGCGACAGGGACTCCAACCGCTCCTGATAACGAACGAATAGAGGATCGAGGACATCACTGGAGATTTTTTCCCGCTGTGCTTCCAATTTTCTCATACGAGATTTTAATGCTTTCTCTTCTTTCAATAGCCGCAGCCATTCTTTGGAATATCTTTTAGTCGATTTTTTTTCCGATCGTTGAGCGTCCGTCTCTTTAGATGGGGTTCCCTTCATTAATAGAGAACCACATCTCCTGCAATAGTTTCCTTTCCTATAAAGGACCTGACATTTAGGGCAATAGAGTTTCACGTTTGCTCTTTCCTCTTCGGAAGGGGGATCTTCTATGGCCAAAAGGAACTTTCCACAATTTTCGCAGAATTCTTCCCCCTCACTATGTTCGATGCTACATTGCGGGCAAATAATCATTTCCTGCTCCGTCTTTTCCCTTTTAATTCAGTGTTAAGTAGGTTTGATTTGCATTTAATGTGCCATGAGACGAATGAATTTTTTCTCTAAGATTTCAGGGACTTTTCTCGTCATTGAAAAAATTAATTGAACAATATTTCAGGGTGTGGACAAAAATTGTCCATTACACTCTTGTAACTGCTTCCCAAATTGCTTGGATTCGTATAGAATTTAAGCTAAGGCTGCATAGGTATGGAAAACCGGTTTACCATTCGATCCATTGAAAGAATCTTCAAACAAAAATTCTCTTTCGCCACCAGTGTCCGGTTGTTATGGAAGAGGAAAGATTCATTCCAAACCATCTTTGATGCTGTCAAAAACGCTGAGAAATTCATCTGTCTTCAATTTTATATATTCAAGAATGACGAAACCGGGATTACCTTATCCAAACTGCTAAAACAGAAGAGCCGTGAAAGAGTGAAGGTCTATATTTTGTACGACCACTTTGGATCCTTCGGCACTCCAAGAAGTTTTTGGAAAGATATGAGCCTGGCGGGCATTAAGATCAGGGCCTCGCATCCCTTTAAATGGACAGCACCCTTTCATTATGTCCACCGGGATCACAGAAAGCTCATTGTGATCGATTCAAGAAAGGCCTTTGCCGGCGGGCTCAACATCGCCAACGAGTACAGTGGCTTTCACCTCCGGAGGCGAAGCAGGGGGTGGCGTGATACGGGAATTCTGGTGGAGGGTCCCATCGTCAATGAATTATTCGATACGTTCAAAAAAAGCTGGACTACCTGGAGTGGAGAAAAGATCTTTTTTCAGGGGACCGATGAAGGGGCACGAAACAGAATGCCGAGAGACGCCATTCCTGCACTCCCCATTTTCGTTTATTCCGGGAAGGGAAGAAAAAGAATGAGGAACCTTCTTCGCTACAGCATTGACCATGCCCAAACGAGTATTCTGCTAACCACCGCTTATTTCACACCGAGCCGTAGGCTGATCGAAAAGCTCGAAGCAGCGGTAAGGCGTGGGGTGAAGGTGAGGCTCCTCGTACCGGGTAAAAGCGATGTTCCCGCTGCCTCCTACGCAGGAAGAGCTTTTTTTTCAAGACTCTTAAAGAGCGGTATTGAAATCTACACTTACCTGGGAGAGATGCTTCATGCAAAGACGTATCTGTTTGACCAATGCTGGAGCATTATTGGCTCTACCAACCTCGATTACCAATCTCTAAGGTATAACGATGAAGGGAATATCGGAATTCTGGATTTATCTTTTGCCTCAAAGATGACGGAGATTTTTGAAAAGGACCTGAAAAACTCTGTCAAAATAGATAAAGAGACCTGGTGCAAAAGGCCTTTTACGGAAAAAATCAAAGAACACTTCTTCGCCCTCTTCAGAAAAAGGCTTTAGAATTTTTATTTCCAGCCCATCCACCAAACCTTGAGATTGATTTAAGACTTACTAAGGAGTCCATAATTGAGAAGACATATTCTTCGAAAATCTCCCCCCACCCCTCTTTTCCAAAGAGGGGAATTCCTCCCTTTTGTAAAGGGAGGGAAGGAGGGATTTAGTCTTCCATGTCTAAACAATTGTGGACGGACTCATAACTTCACCTTGGAGGAATAGATCCAGCGACATTATTTGGAAACACGAGAAATTGGCGGCGGTGCAGAGATTAGGCTGGGGTTGTGGTCCTCCTCTTTTTGACCCTGCCTTTGCTCTTCAACGATTGTATCGTCCGTGTGATGAATTATTTCAACTAAAGAGTCTCGATCCCACCTCTCACTGGTGCAGGCGGGGCAAAAAATTTGAATTGCCCTACCAACAAGAGAGGATCACTTTCATTACCCACACAGTCTCGAACAGTAATCCCGATATGGTAAGTTCCTGGTTCCATGGGGAACTCAGGCCACTCATCTGGGATGATCAACTCTATTTTTCCAGTGACTTCCTTGGAGATTATTTCTTGAGTTGCCTTTCGCAAGAATTGAGTGGGCTCAAAAATTGTTCTATCCTTGCTTACATACACCACGTAGCTGGTAGCTTCGTCAACAGGTTCCCACCAAATTCGTCGTTTAAGAATCAATGGCATAATTTTTTCTCTGATCTTTAACCATTCATAGGCCAATTCAAGATGTTGCCAATTCCTTCCTACCGCCTCCCTGTTTGCGAAAATTTCACGTTCCCCCAAAGCGGTTGAGGGATAAAATCGGCTTCCATTTGTTTTCCTCCCTAACCATTCAGATGCCATTTCAAGATGCTTCTGGTCTCTTGCTGTCACCTGCTCTATCTTGAGACCCTCCGGTTTCTTCTGCTCACCCTCAATTGTGAAAGCATTTCTCTCAAAAGCTTCCACTAAATCTATCATGTCACTACAACCTCCTTTTTTCCGGCTAAAGGGAGAATAAGTTGAAGTTGATGTTGACGGCCTTCTTTCCATTCTTTCAGCAAGTTATCAACCGCATATCGGATGACCCGGGCTATTGAAACATCATTTTGGGAAGCAATGGATGAAAGAGTTTCCAATGCCTCCTTATCAAGACTTATGGTAATCCGTTGCCTCAATCTTTGGTTAGCCATATTAATGCATCGTTTTGACTAATTATGGTGAAATATGATGAAGAATCATACAAAATTTTAAAACGGTTGTCAATAAAAATTTTTGATCAAAATTTTTGATCACTTTAAATTCCTTTTGAGCTTCTAATATCGGGTATTTGGATAAGTTTGATGAAAAAAGAGAATCTCTTTAGGTATTTATTGATTTACAGAATCAAGTCTGGCAAGTCTGTGAACGGTTCTCAATAAATAATGTATAAACAAACGGTTACAAGGAATTTAAATTTCCAGTCATTGGCAGTTCAACATCTATTTTCCCGACGGGGGCTACTCATCAATAAGAAAGATGTTGGGGAGTGAAAAAGCTTACCATAAAGGAATTCGTCAATTCTATGCTCAATCCTCATCTCTCTGTTCAGAAAATGAGATCGTCATTCTTGAAGTGTTTCAAATATGTTTTTAAAGGCCGGGACAAGCTCAATGAAAGCCTTTCTTAGATTTGGATCGAAGTGTTCGGGAGATGTCCTTCCATCACCCTCCACGATTATCTTCACTGCAACCTCGTGGTCTAAAGGGGATTTGTATGGCCTTCTGCATCTCAGAGCATCATACTGGTCGACGACATTCATGATTCTCCCTGCTATGGGGATTTCTTCCTGTCTAAGTCCTCGCGGATATCCCGTACCGTCCCACCTTTCATGGTGAGTCAGCGCAATCGTTTCAGCCATCTGGAGGTACTCTGATTTCGAATCATGGAGGATATCGGCTCCGATGAGTGTATGGGTCTTTACCAAGGCAAACTCTTCCGGAGTAAGTTTCGAACTCTTCAGCAGGATCTCGAGGGGAATGCCCACCTTGCCTATATCATGCATGGGGCTGGCATGTAGAATGGTTTCCTGGTCTTCTTCTGACCACCCCAGATGTTTCGCCATTTGTTGACAGTAATGGCCAACCCTGCGGATATGAGCTGCTGTTTCTTCATCCTTGTATTCTGCCACCGTGGTCAGTCTAATGATCGTATCAATGTATCCCTCCCGTATCTGCCTTGTCTTTTCTTCTACTTCTGTTTTGAGGAGAACGTTGTGGTTGCTTAGAAAGTCCTCGAATTCCTTTATTCTAAGCAGGTTTCTAATTCTTACAATCAGCTCCGGTCTGTCGATCGGCTTTGTAAGAAAATCGTTTGCACCTGCGGAAAGTCCTTTAATTCTCAACTCCCTGTCTATAGACCCTGTCATGACGATGATGGGTATGTGGTGGGTGGATGGATCGTCCTTCAACTTCTTGCAGACCTCCAGGCCATCCATTTCAGGCATCATGACATCGAGCAAGATAAGGTCAGGGCTGTCGGTTGTTACCTTTTCGATGGCCTCTATTCCATTTGTTGCGGTGATATAGTGGTAGTCATATTTTTCCAGAACGGCGCTTAAGTACTTTAGAAGAACCGGATCGTCGTCGGCTAAAAGGATTTTAGGCATTCTTTCTCCTTCCGGTCGGTGCTAAATCCAATTGAAATTTGAGTCAGGTTGAAAAAACCTGTTTTGAACTGGTTGTAATATATGCAAGATCTCGTTCATGTGTCAAGAATAACACATGTTTAAAAAGATAGACACTCTTCTTCTGCGTTGAACCAGATTTGTGCTCCTTCACGAGCAGTAAGCTCATGTGTGTCTCAGCCCAAAATCATCAAGGATGGAAAAAATGGGGTCTTGAATTATTATTTTCTTTTTGTGAGTAGGAACGTCTCGGATGAAAATCGCCCAAAGTTTAGCGGCAGGGGTTTTACATACAAACCAGGAAACAAAAAATTTGGTGGCGGTACAGGGATTTGGCGGGAATGTGGTTGTCATCCATTAAAATGAAGATAAGGAGATAGAGTCATTCATAGAGTAGTTAAAATAAGAATAGATTAAGACCACATCTATCTTACGTCCCGCCTTGCGGGACAACTAAGGACAGGTAGCGTAGAGAAGTAAAGAGGTTACTGGGATGAATTCTGGAGGATGGTTTTATTTTGTATGGGCCTGAATACTCTTAACAATTAACATCCTGGCATAGGTAGTAGGAGGTAGGCCTTCTTTATCAGCAAGCTCTCTTAACCTCCTTATGAACTTAGGCTCCAGACGTAATGAAATGACTTCTTTCTTGGGTC
>Ga0256868_10001089_pt1 | contig 15195 bp, 14 predicted proteins | sample RVTome_13_FD_187341 | JGI IMG/M metagenome (GOLD analysis project Ga0256868, IMG submission 187341) | Soil microbial communities from uranium-contaminated site in the Upper Colorado River Basin, Wyoming, United States - RVT92D227 HiSeq ... | reverse complement strand
TCAATTGCCCGTCTTTCAAGATGCGTGACAGCCTGGCCAGGGCCTGAAGGTGCTCGCCGGCACTCTCCTGTGGGGCAAAGAGTAAGAAAAAGAGATGGGAGGGTTTCTCGTCAATGGACTGAAAGTCGATACCTTCTCTCGTGCGGCCAAAGGAGCAGATCATGCTTTTTATATCCTTCAGCTTGCCGTGAGGGATGGCGATGCCGTCTCCGATGCCTGTACTGCCCAGTCGTTCCCTCTCCAGGAGGACCTGGACGGGTTTCTCTTTGCTTTTCAGCCTGCCGTGCTCAACCAAGACGGAGACGAGCTCCTCCAAGACACCCTTCTTGTCTCGTGAGGCGAGTTTCCCGATGATGGAGTCTTCGTGCAATATATCCGTTATCTTCATGGCCTTACCTTGATCAGGCCGACCTTGTCTGCCGCCTCTTCGGGCGCTTTGTCTTGTCCATGTGCTTTTTGATCTGTCGCTCTATCTTATCCATGACCATATCGATAGCCGCATGAATATCCTCCATCCTCTCCATTCCATGTATGGCGGTGCCATTGCCGCCTGTGATGTTTACTTCTATCGTATGTCTGAATTTTTCCGTTGAGAAAACCACATGCGCCTCAACGGGCTCCTGGAGATACTTTTTTACCTTTTGGAGTTTTTCCCCAATATACGCCTTGAGCGAGGGTATAGGCTCCATGTGTCTGAAGGTTATATTGATCTGCATCTGCGCCTCCGTTCGTTACGTCGCGGCCTTACGTATAAAATCAGAAATCTTAGCTAAAGAGGAGGGGGTTGTCAAGGCAATTACACGCCCCAGGCACGGTGACCTTACATGACCTTTTTTCTTTCGCTGGAAGAGAGGATCCGCATCATCTCCCGATACTTGGCCACGGTGCGGCGGGCTATGGCGATATTATGCCTCTCCTTGAGCAGTTGGCATATCTTCTCGTCGCTATAGGGCCTCCGGGGGTTTTCCTCCGTGATGACCTGTTTTATCAGGTTTTGCACCCGCTTCACAGCCACCTCTTCGCCATGCCCCCCTACCTTGCCGCTGAAGAAAAACTTCAACTCATAAATTCCCCGCGGCGTATGGGCATACTTATTCGTGGTCACCCGGCTCACGGTGGATTCGTGCATCTCGATATCGTCAGCCACCTCTCTCAAGACAAGAGGTTTGAGATAATCGATTCCCTTGTCGAAAAAATCCCGCTGAAACGAGACGATGCTCTTGGTCGTCTTGTAGAGGGTCATCTGCCGCTGCTGTATGCTTCTGATGAGCCAGAGCGCGGATTTCATCCTTTCCTTGAGATAATGGCGGGGGATATCTTTTTTGTCGGCGTTGATGAGGTCACGATAGTAGGAGCTGATACGCAGCTTGGGCAGCCCATCATCGTTTAAGGAGACCACATACTCCCCTTCCACCTTATAGACGAAGACATCGGGGATAATGGTCCTCGTCTCTTCGGGGCTGAAGGGGCGGCCAGGTTTGGGATCGAGATGCGAGATGACCTCGACGGCCTCTAGGATCTCAGCAAGGGAGACCTTGAGCTTTCTGGCCAATTCACGGTAGTTCCTGTTTTTGCAGTAGGAGAGGCTTCCTTTCACTATCTCTTCTGCCAACGGGTTTCTCTCGGCAAGCCCTTGCAGCTGGATGAGGAGGCATTCTTGCAGGTCACGCGCCCCGACCCCAGGGGGATCAAAGGACTGGATGAGAGCGAGTACCCCCTCTGCCGTCTCCGCCGGGCAGTTCATCTCCTTACAGACCTCCTCAAGGGCAATCTGGAGATAACCGTTCTCGTCGATATTGCCGATGATAAAGCCCCCGATCTCTGGCTCCTGAGGGGACAGAGGGCTCATTCTGAGCTGCCACAGCAGATAATCGGCGAGCGTGATCTGACGGGTTATAAGGTTTTCCCACGGGGTCTCCCCTCCATCGCCCCTCGGCGAGGTATAGGAGCTGATGCTGTAGCCCTCCATATATTCTTCCCAGTCTTGATCCTTGATGGATTCGCGGGTATCTTCGCGTGCCTCAGCCTCAGCGGCGACCTCCTCTTGTTTTTTCTCCTCCAAGCCGCCGTCTTCCTCCTGACCGCTGTCCTCCTCCAAAACCGGGTTTTCCTTAATCTCCTGGTCGATGACCTCCTGGAGTTCCATCCGCGAGAGTTGCAGCAGCTTGATGGCCTGCTGCAGCTGGGGCGTCATGACCAGCTGCTGGGTCAACCTGAGATCCTGTTTGATCTCCAAGGCCACGGCTTCCTACCTCTTTCCACTCCTGCGGGGCTTGGCTGCCTTTTGCGTACGCCTCCTCTGATCCAATCGGAAGTGCTCCCCGAGGTATATCTCGCGGGCCTTCTTGCTGGCCGCGATCTTCTTCGGGGTCCCCGTCTCCAATATCCGCCCCTCACTCAATATGTAAGCCCGATCACAGACGTGCAGGGCCTCCCGCACATTGTGGTCGGTAACGATCACCCCGATACCTTTTTTCTTGAGCTGATGGATGATCTTTTGAATCTCGATGACGGCCAAAGGGTCAATGCCGGCAAAGGGCTCGTCGAGGAGGATAAGAGAGGGGGCAAGAACGAGTGCCCTGGTAATCTCCACCCTTCGCCGCTCCCCTCCCGAGAGGGAATACGCCTTGTTCTTGGCCAGGTGGGTGATGTTGAGCTCTTTCAGGAGCTCCTGGAGTCTTCTATTCTTCTCCTCACGGGCAAGGTTCAAGGTCTCCAAGATGGCCAGGATGTTTTCCTCGACAGTTAATTTTCTGAAGACCGACGGCTCTTGCGGCAGATAGGTGATCCCGCGCCTCGCCCGCTGGTACATGGGCAGTCCGCTGATATCCTCCCCGTTGAATACTACCTTGCCCGCGTCGGGCTTGATCAAGCCGATGATCATGTAGAAGGTAGTAGTCTTTCCCGCACCATTGGGTCCCAGCAGTCCTACCACCTCTCCTGCTCTGATCTTCAGGCTCACCCGGTCCACGACCACCCGGCCGTTATAGGATTTGATGAGCCCGCTAATATCGAGGGTCTGTCTTTCCGTGGTCGTCATTTCTTTCCCTTGTCCGGGAGGATGGTGACCAGCACTCGTTTTTCTCCCCCGAGGACCAGCCTGCCTTCCTCGTAGTAATAGGTAGCCTCTTGACAGGTGACGGTTCTGTTCACCTGCACCATGCGCACGTTCCCCTGCGCCACGATCTTTTCGATCCCCTTAGCCTTATCGTTGAGAAAGAGCAGGACGCGGTCGGCATAGAGGGTGAAATCCTGTTGTTTTGCCACGACATCACCGATATAGGTGATCAGCCTTTTCTCATACTCGGCCTCCAACCGTTGGGAGGTTATGGTAACGGGGCCTTTTTTCCCCTTGAATCCTTCGAGACCTTTCAGCGCCTCGGTCACCTCGGCCAAGGCCGGCTGTACCAGCAGCACCATCATGACGACAGCGATAGCATACGTAAGCCCTTTCATCCTTTAATCACCGTCTGGACCTTTCGCAATATCGATATTTTTTTCGTCTTCAGATCGACTACAAGCCCCACCCCCCTTACCTCAACCCCTTTGCCTTCGAGCATGACGGGGTCTTCGGTCGTGATCTGTTGTTTTACACCGTCATAGCGAAGGGAGTTGGTAGCCACGCGGTAGCCATCGCTGGAGGTGATCACCACATCCCCCCACACCTTGATCTCCTTCCGCTCCTTCATGGACCCCTTGTTTCCTTTCAGGGTGATGATGCGCCCTTCCTCGCCGTAGAAGGTAACGGCAAGGTCCTCCAAGGTGGTGTAATCGGCCTCGCGAAAGTGTTGGCCGGACTTTGCCTTGAGCTCCCATTCCTTTTTTTTCCCCTTGGTCTCCACGTAATGGATATCCTCGAGGCTGAGGTCCGCGGCTGTGTTCGCATCTTTTTTTACCTCCGGGAGGATCTCCTCTTCCTCGCCGTGCCCTCCGAAGAGGAGATATCCCCCGATTACGGAGAGGACCAGCCCCATGCTGATAAGGATTACCAGCTTGGATAGTTTCATCCGTGCCACCGGAGGATCTCCTTCCACCTGCCCTGAGCCCGGAGCAGGAGCTCGCACACCTCACGCACCGCTCCCCTGCCACCGAGGCATTGGGTGACATAGAGGGCCGCTGCCTTCGCCTCTTGCACACCGTCCGCCACTACGATAGGAACCCCCACCCGCTTCAAGAGGGTGATGTCGACCAGGTCATCGCCGACAAAGCAGACCTCCGCATCCTTGATCCCCACCTCGCCGGCGATCTCCTCATAGACCGCTACCTTGTCATGTACCCCCTGGCGCACCCAGGGAATCCCTAAGTCATCCGCCCTCTTTTGCACTACCGGCGAATTCCTGCCCGTCAGCATGGCCACCTCGATCCCCGCCTGCCTCAAGAGCTTGATCCCATGGCCGTCCCGCACATCGAAGGCCTTGATCTCCCGCCCCTCATGATCCATGATGATCCTCCCATCGGTCATCACCCCATCGACATCGAGGATCAAGAGCCTCACCTTGGCTGCCTTAATGCGCAGCTTGTCGCTGATCTGTCCTGCCATCTCAGACTACGCCGGCCTTGAGCAGGTCGTGCAGGTGGATGATCCCCCGGGGGGTTTTCTCCCCGACCTTGTCAAAGACGAAGAGGGAGGTGATGGCGTGTTCCTCCATGCGCTGAACGGCCTGGGCAGCCAGGATGTCGGCCTCGATCCGCTTGGGGTTCTGCGTCATGATCTCCCCCGCAGTCCTCTCCAGGAGGTCGGTGTGTCGCTCGAGGGCCCTGCGGAGGTCGCCGTCGGTGATTACCCCCACGAGCTCGTGCCGTTTGTTCATGACCCCTGTTACCCCCAGCCGCTTGGAGGTGATCTCCACCAAGGCCCCCTTCATCAAGGCCTCCTCATATACCATGGGGAGCTCGTCACCCGCGTGCATCAGGTCACGCACCTTGAGCAGGAGCTGCTTGCCGAGTTTTCCACCGGGGTGCAGGATGGCGAAATCATCTTTCTTAAATCCGCGCTTCTCGAGCAGGGCGACGGCCAGGGCATCTCCCATGGCGAGGGTCGCGGTCGTGCTCGCTGTAGGGGCCAACCCCAAGGGGCAGGCCTCCTCCTCAACGCTTACATCCAAAACCACATCCCCGGCCCGGGCCAGGGTCGACTTGACCTTACCGGTCAGGGCGATCAGCTTATTACCATATCGCTTGATCAGGGGGAGGATCTGGGAGAGCTCATCGGTCTCGCCGCTGTTGGAGATGGCTACGACGATATCCTTCTTTCCCAGCATCCCCAGGTCGCCATGGCTCCCTTCGGTGGAGTGCAGAAAGAAGGAAGGGGTGCCGGTACTGGCCAGGGTGGAGGCGATCTTTTGTCCTATGATCCCCGATTTGCCGACCCCTGTCACCACCACCTTCCCCTCGCAGGCGAGGATCAGCTCCACCGCTTGCACAAACTGCTCGTTGATCCGCCCTATCAACCGCTCGATGGCCTTGGCCTCGATCTGCAATACCTGTTTGGCCCGTTTGATGATCATCCTCCATCCTCCTTCACGATTCGATCGATGGCCATGAGCTGTGCGAGCAGCGGCGCGAGGGCCCCGATCACGAGCGAATTAGCGCCGTCGCTCAAGGCCTGATCCGGCTTGGGGTGGACCTCGAAGAAGACCCCATCCACACCCGCCCCAACCGCTGCCCTGGCCACATAGGGGATCAATTCCCTGTTTCCCCCGGAGGCCTTCCCGGCCCCGCCGGGGAGCTGGACGCTGTGGGTCGCGTCGAAGATGACGGGATATCCCAGACCCCGCATCAGCGGGAGCGCCTTCATGTCACTGACGAGGTTGTTGTAACCGAAGGAGCTTCCACGTTCTGTGAGGAGGATCTGTTCGTTGCCGGTGGAGGTTATCTTTTCCACTACGTGGGCCATGTCCCAGGGCGCCAAAAACTGCCCCTTCTTGACATTGATCGGCTTGCCGGTTTTGCCGGCCTCCACCAGGAGGTCGGTCTGGCGGCAGAGAAAGGCGGGGATCTGGATCACGTCCAGCACCGCCGCGGCCTTGGCCACCTCGCCGACGCTGTGGACATCGGAGAGGACGGGCAGTCCTGTCTCATCCTTCACCTGCTGCAAGATCTTTAATCCCTCCACGAGCCCCGGCCCGCGGCTGGAGGAGATGGAGGTGCGGTTGGCCTTGTCGTATGACGCCTTGAAGATGAGGGGGATGGAGAGGTTGCGGCAGATCTCTTGCAGCTGCTTGGCGAGGGAGAGGGTGAATTCCGCACCCTCGATCACACAGGGACCGGCGATCACGACCAAAGGGGAGCTGCCACCAACCGTTATCCCCTTGATACGGATGCCTCTGCTCACTGGTGCCCCCTCTTTGCCGCAAGGGATGCCCGGATGAACTCCCGGAACAGGGGGTGGGGCCCCCACGGCCTTGATTGAAACTCGGGGTGAAACTGGCAGCCCAAAAACCAGGGATGATCGGGGATCTCGATGATCTCCACCAATTCGTTGTCCGGCGAGGTACCGCTGATCCGCATCCCTTTTTTGGTGAGTGGCTCGCGAAAGCGGTTGTTGAATTCGTAGCGGTGTCGATGCCGCTCGGAGATGACCTTCTCTTTATAGGCCTCGTAGGCACGGCTTTCCCTTACCAGGTGACAGGGATAAGCACCCAGCCGCATGGTCCCGCCCTTTGCGCTCGCCTCATCCCTGTGCTCGACGGTCTGCTTATGGTAATTGACCCACTCCTGCATGAGATAGATAACCGGGTGGGGGGTGTCGGGGTCGAATTCCGCGCTGTTCGCCCGCTCGAGACCGACCACGTTTCGCGCATATTCGGCCACGGCCAGCTGCATCCCGAGGCAGATCCCGAAGAAGGGGACGCCGTGCTCCCGGGCGTGACGGATGGCCTCGATCTTCCCCTCGATCCCCCGCTGTCCAAATCCGCCGGGGATGAGGATGCCGTCTGCGTGGGAGATGCCGTCCCCTGCACCGCTGCGCTCGATCTCCTCGGAGTCCACGTAATCCAGGTTCACCCGACACTCATTGGCCAGCCCGCCGTGGATCAGGGCCTCGTTGAGGCTCTTGTAAGAGTCCCGCAGATTGACATACTTGCCCACCACGGCGATGGTCACCTCTGCTGTGGGGTTTTTGACCTTTCGGCAGATCTCCTCCCACACGCCCAGATCCGGGGTCTTGGTCCACATATTGAGGATCTGGATGATCTTTTCATCCAGCCCCTCTTGATGGAAGCAGAGGGGCACCTCGTAGATGGTCTCCACGTCCTTGGCGGTGAAGACGGAGTCGGGCTCCACGTTGCAGAAGAGGGCGATCTTGGCCTTGATCTCCGGCGCGAGGAAACGGTCTGTGCGACAGAGCAAGATATCGGGCTGGATGCCGATCTCCCGCAGCTCTTTGACACTGTGCTGGGTCGGCTTGGTCTTCACCTCTCCCGCAGCCTTGATGTAGGGGACCAAGGTCAGGTGTATGTAGCAGACGTTCTCCTTGCCCACATCCCCTTTGAACTGCCGGATCGCCTCCAGGAAGGGGAGGCTCTCGATATCGCCGACGGTTCCTCCCACCTCGGTGATGACCAGATCGACGCTGTCGGTCAACTCCAAGATAGCCCGTTTGATCTCATCGGTGATGTGGGGGATGACCTGGACAGTCGCCCCCAGATAATCCCCCTGCCGCTCCTTGGTGATGACCGAATGGTAGATCCGGCCGGTGGTGCAGTTGTTCTTCTGGCCGAGCTTGGCGTGGGTGTAGCGCTCATAGTGTCCAAGGTCCAGGTCGGTCTCTGCTCCGTCGTCGGTCACAAAGACCTCCCCGTGCTGAAAGGGGTTCATGGTGCCCGGGTCCACGTTGATGTAGGGGTCGAACTTAAGCATGGATAGGGTGAGTCCCCTGCTCTCCATCAGGGCCCCGATGGAGGAAGCGGCCAGCCCCTTACCCAGCGAGGAGAGCACGCCGCCGGTAATGAAGATGAACTTGGTCCTCATGGCTTCCTCCTGAGGAATCGTTCCATCAGCTTATAGCCTTCGTCGATCACGATACCACTTTCGCCTGCCGCCTGCTCGTCAAACCCCCGTGCCCCTGACAAGTGCTTTTTGGTGGAATCGTAGATCACAAAGGGGACCGGGTCGGCGGTGTGGGTCTTAAGCGCCAGGGGGGTGGGATGGTCGGGCAGGAGCATGATCCGGTGATCGCCCCGGCGCTCCATCCCTTTGCAGATGGTCCCTACTACCTTTTCGTCAAAGGCCTCGATGGCTGCTATCTTGGCCGCCAGATCTCCGTTGTGGGAGGCCTCATCAGGGGCCTCCACGTGCAGGTAGACGAAGTCGTCTTTCTCCAGGGCCTGCAGCCCATACTCGGCCTTGCCTTGATAGTTGGTGTCCAAATAGCCGGTGGCACCGGGCACGGTAATCACCCGCAAGCCGGCATAGATGCCGATTCCCTTGATCAGGTCAACGGCCGAGATGACGCTCCCGGTCAAGCCAAACCGCTCGATGAAGCTCGGCAGCTGCGGGGCCCGTCCCTGGCCCCAGGGCCAGGTGGCGTTGGCCTCGCGTTTTCCCTGCTCGCGCCTCGTGCGGTTTACTGGATGTTCATGCAAGAACATCTGCGTCTCGGTCATGAGCTCGGTAAGCTCCGGGGCTCCATCACCTGCCGGGAGGTATGCCCCGATCTCCTGCTCGGTGATGTCATGCGGCGGGGTGGTCTTTATCCGCTCTCCCTTCCCCTTCCAGACCAGGAGGTGGCGGTAGCTCACCCCCGGATAGAAGCGAAAGACCGAGTTGCCCAGTTCCTTGTCCAGATCGCGGACGATAGCGTCTCCCTCCTCGGTAGAGATGTGGCCGGCGCTGTAGTCCTCCATGATCACCGATCCCTTGACGGCCCCCAGGGTCACCAGGTTCAAGCGGAAGGCACAATCCTCAGGGCTGAGCTTAACGCCGATGCTGGCGGCCTCCAAAGGGCCGCGCCCGGTGTAGTAGCGCTTGGGGTTATATCCGAAGATGGAGAGGTTGGCGATCTCGCTCCCCTTGGGCAACCCCTTGGGGATGGTGCGGGCAAGCCCCAGCTCCCCTTGCCGGGCCAGGGCATCCATGTTCGGGGTACGGGCAGCCATCAAGGGGGTCTTGCCCCCCAGCTCTTTCACAGGACGATCGGCCATCCCGTCGCCGATGAGGATGAGGTATTTCATGGATGTGTGCGCCTATGCAACTTTTATACCTAAAACATCAACTATATCAAAATGGGCCCAGAAGTCAAACGAAAAAGGGGCCCCTTTTCCCTGGGTCCCCTGCCATAACCAGGTCTCACTATACCATCACCGCCAGGTACAAAGGATAGCAGGGAAAGGGGGGGGAGGGATCAGCCTATGCCGGCGGCGAAGAGGGTAGGGGGATTTAAGATGAGAAGCTGAGAGAAAATCTTTTTCCGCGTAGCAGCGAGTCAGGTAATTTCCGTGGAGGTAGATACTTTGTTAAGCGGCGCTGCTGCCGTGATCGGCGAACAGCTTGGTGGCAAACTGGTAGGCCTCGCCGATGATACCTGCTGCACGCTCTACTTGCGCCTCACTGTGGGACGCCATTACCTGCATGCGGAAGCGAGAGGCGCCTACCGCTACCGCAGGGAACTCGACCAGGTTGGCGAACAATCCCGCGTCGAAGCACAACGCAGCAGTAATCCGCCCCACCCCCTCGGGTCCCAGGAACACCGGCACCACCGGCCCCGGTTCCCCCAAACATCTGAGAGCTGAATGCTGAAGAGCGTCTCTTAAGCAGTTCACCACTTCGAGCAGCCTCCGCCGCAGATCGTCGCCTTCGGCACTTTGTATGATCTCCAGGGCTGCCAACACCGTGGCGCACTGGAGTGGCGAGATGGCGTTGGAGAAGGTGTGGCTCGGCGCATAGGGTCGCAGGTATTCTTTGACGGTCTCCGAGCGAGTGGCGACGAAGCCGCCATTGGAAGCGAACACTTTGGAAAAACTACCTACAACCAGATCCACCTTGCCCAGCATGCCTTGGATGCCCAGAGTACCACTGCCGCCTGGGCCGCATGATCCGAAGTCATGAGCGATATCTACCAGGAGCGTCGCCTCATATTGCTGGCAGAGGTCTTGGAGGGCGGGGATATTGGGCGTATCGGCATCCATTGAGAAGATGCCCTCGGTCACGACCAGGATCGCGTTCTCGTTGTCCACCGTACGGATGCGATCGAGTTGCTGGGCGAAACCATCCGTGGAAAGGTGTAGAACTCGATGAACATTCGGCGTCGCCGCGAGTGCGCCGCGGACGGTACAGTTGTGAGCGTAGAGGTCGAGTACGACATGGTCGCTCTTCCTCACCAGTCCGGCAATCGCACCGAAACCGGCTGCCCAACCCGTGGGGAAGAGGACAACAAAGTCCGTCTTAAGTGCATGAGCAATGGCCTGCTCAAGCAGCAGCGAGACCGTCGAATTTCCCTGCAGTACCGGGGCACTCGCCGAGTGCGGTCCATACTCCCGAATTGCTTCGATAGCGGCTTCGCGTACCACAGGGTGTGCTGACAACCCGAGGTAGTCCTGGGAAGCGAAATTCAGGCCGCTCCGCGTCTCTCCCACTTCGTTTGTTATAGTCACCTCGGGTGCTGGCGCGCAGCGGATAGTTGTGGAAAACGGCCACACGCCGAACTTCATACGATTCTTACGCCAAGCTAAGTATCGCTCTCCCCGAGTTTCGATGCGCTTGCTCGGCTGATCAGCAAAATCAGCGAAACTGCCGGTGAGCGCACCACTAGCCAACAATACCGGAAAGTCGCTGGCGAAGTGTTCGTCGAGCTTGGTCATTGGGTATCTTCTTTATGATTTAGCACAGCTCCGAGCAATCAATCAGTGCGACGGACCGAGTCAGATGCAGCGATGGGTTAAGCAAAAACCCATCCGCGCATTACCCCTTGGAAGAAGTCTGTCTCCTTTGTACTCGTTTTTATCATCTTTTATTTTTAAATTCTTGACCTATTCTGCCTTTTTTTTGACATATTTCGGCTTTTTCAAGGGTGAGAATAGGTAGATGGGTTTTTTGTGTATAATTTTGTTTGTTTTTAATTATTTTTTTTTGGAAATAAGAGGGGCTGGTTCTATTGGGCCTTGCTGGTGGAACGCGGCCTTTTCCCCACCGGTCTAGGCATGATAGGGTGCAAAGATCCTTGGCTGTGGGAGGTCGCAGTTGAAGATTAAGGCTTATTTCTCGTTCAGGGCTGTGCACCTGGGCCATGGAGGAGATAGCACAGTCCAACAGCCTTCTGGAAGAAGCCGGAGGGGAGTTAGAGGCTTGCCAGATACCTTTGCAACTTCTCCAGCCCCTGCTCGATCTTCTCCAGGGAGCTGGTGTAGGAGAAGCGCAGAAACCCTTCTGTCTGACTTCCGAAGTCTATCCCCGGGGTCACCCCCACCTTGGCCTTTTCTAGTATTGTAAAGGCCAGTTGAAAGGAGTCGGCGGCGTATTGTCGGGCATTGGCCAGGATGTAGAAGGCACCGGTGGGCTCCACCGCCACCTTCAGCCCCATCTCCTTGAGCCTCTTGAGCATGAACTGCCGGCGGCTGTTGTAGATCTCTTTCATCTCCTCCACCTCTTTTTGCGCATCTTTCAAGGCAGCGATACCGGCCCACTGGACAAAGGAGTTGGGGGAAATAAAGAGGTTCTGCTGCATCACCTGCATGGGCCTGATGTACTCCCGAGGGGCGAGGACATACCCTAAACGCCATCCTGTCATGGCGTAGAACTTGGAAAAGCCGTTGATGACGAAGCAGCGATCGGTGAATTCGAGCATGGTATGCTCCTCCCCTTTGTAGACGAGGCCATGGTATATCTCATCGGAGATGATGAGGGGGGAGAGGGAGGCAATCTCCTCCATCCTCTTGTTGTCCATGACAATGCCGGTGGGGTTGGCAGGTGAGTTGATGATGATGCCCTTGGTCCGCGAGGTGATCCGCTTCTTGATCTCGGCAGGGAGGTATTGGAAGCCTTCCTCCTCCTCGGTCGCCACCAGCACGGGCCTTCCCTGCACATAGGAGATGATGTTCGGATAGCAGGGATAATGGGGGTTGGGCAGGATTACCTCGTCACCCTGGTCCAGGAGGGCGGAGAAGAGCAGCAGCATGGCCGGCGAAGTCCCCGAGGTGACAAGGACCTGCTCAGGTGAGACCTTAACCCCGTATTTCTCCGCATAGTGCTCGCAGATGGCCTCACGCAGCGGCACCAGACCCTGGCTGTGGGTATAGTGGGTTTTCCCTTCCCTCATGGCCCGCAGGCAGGCCTCTTTGATAGGGGCCGGCGTATCGAAGTCGGGTTCACCCACCTCCAGGTGGATGATTGTGTGGCCGCGGCGCTCCATCTCTGCAGCCCGCTCCATGACATCCATGACGATGAAGGGCTTCATCTCCTGGGCGCGTGAAGCGGTCATTCCTTTTTCCGTAGCCAAACTTTTTCTCCTCTCCCCCACCCCCGCTCACGATGCAGATTTCTCTCCTTGAGGGCGATCTCCAGCAGCCCGGCACTCCCCCACAGGGCGATGACCTCCCCTGCTTTGCCCTCCTCATAGGATCTCTTCAGGCCCTTAATGCGCTCTCCTTTGATCTCTATCTCGATCAGGCCATCCGGGGCGAACGCCCCCAGGTACTCTTGGGAGATATTGGTGACAAGGTTGCCGAAGGAATCGATCGAGATCACCTCACCAAGCAGGCCTCCCCCATCCAGCAGAGGCTCGGGGATGGCCAGCCTGGTCAGGTCACCGATATCGACGGCTGGGCCCATCTCCTCAGGCGCGATGTGCAGGGAGAGGTGGGCAGCTGCCGGGGCAAAGATATCCCTGCCGTGGAAGGTCTGGCTCACGCGGGGGAGGCGAAAGCGCTGCTCAGCCAGCTCATAGGCCTGCACCCCCTGCTCCTGCTTAAGCACGAGGGTGAAGCAGCCGTTGTCCGGCCCCACAAAGAGGTAATCCCTTGTCTTAATGACCAGGGGTTTCCTGGCGCCACCCACGCCGGGGTCCACGACGACGAGGTGGATGGTACCGCGTGGGTAGAATGAGTAGGTCTGCCCCAAGACAAAGGCGGTCCCCATGACATCGTGGGGTGTTACCTGGTGGGCCAGGTCAAGGATGCGGCAGTCGGGGTTGATACGGAGGATGACACCCTTCATTGCCCCGATGTGCCCATCTCCCCACCCGAAGTCGGTCAAGAGGGTAATGATCGGTCTAGCCGCCATCTTTTCTCAAGATTCGCTTGAGACTTTTTTCAAAGGGAGGTCTTATAACCCCTTTCTCCGTTACCATGGCGCTCACATATCTGTGCGGGGTGACATCAAAGGCGGGGTTGCGGACCTTGATCCCCCGAGGGGCCAGACATCTCCCCCACAGGGTGGCAACCTCCGCAGCATCGCGCTCCTCGATCGGGATATCCTTGCCTGTCTTGGTGTTCCTATCAAAGGTGGAGAGGGGGGCAGCCACGTAGAAGGGTATCCCATGCTCCTTGGCCAGAATCGCCAGGGTGTAGGTACCGATCTTGTTGGCCACATCGCCGTTGGAGGCGATCCTGTCTGCCCCGACGATACATAGATCGATCTCCCCCTGCTGCATGAGGTATCCGGCCATATTGTCGGCGATCAAGGTCACCGGGATCCCCTCTCTTGTTAGCTCCCAGGCGGTGAGTCGGGCCCCCTGTAGCAGCGGCCGGGTCTCGGTAGCGATCACCTTGATCCCTTTCTTGTCCTCCCAGGCCCTCCTGATCACCCCCAGGGCGGTGCCGTAACCCCCGGTGGCCAGAGCGCCGGCATTGCAGTGGGTCAAGATGGTATCATTTGCGTGGATTAGGTCTTTGCCCTGCTCGCCGATCTTCTTGTTGGTTTCGATGTCCTCCTCGAGAATAGCGAGGGCCTCCTTGACTAAAAGCCCCTTGATGGCCTCAACTGCCTTCTCCTTGTTGGCCTCACACACCCCCTTCATCCTTTCCAGGGCCCAGCGGAGGTTGATGGCGGTGGGGCGCGCTGCCTTGAGGGTTTTGCAGATGGCGCTGAGTTCTTGATAAAAGGGGGTAAAGTCCTTCTTGTCTATGCCCAGGGCCCCCAGGGCGATGCCCATGGCGGCGGCGATGCCGATGGCCGGGGCACCCCTGATGGCCATCGCCTTGATGGCCTCGGTCACGGCAGAGGCGCTCTGGCACTCGACGTAAACCTCCTCATCAGGCAGCCGGCGCTGATCGAGGATGACGACCCTGTTATCCTTCCATGCTATGGTCTTGGGAAACATGTCTTTGCTGCTAGTGTTTCCCTCTATCATAGGGGAGCGTAAGGACCTTGTCAAACGGATGAAGAGTGGGGAGAGAGTAGCACGGTATGGTTACGCTACAATCCGTAGAGCTCCCCGTATTTGTTCTTCAGGTAACGGATATAGGGCTCGATGTTCAAGGGGGCGCCGGCTGCGCGCTCGATGAGTTCAGAAGCGGTATACTTGCATCCGTATTGATAGATTTCATCGTTGAGCCAGTTGTGTAAGGTGCCGAACTTCCCCTGTTCCAACTCGAGTGGTATCTCCGGATGGGCGCCCACCGCGGCCTCAAAGAGCTGAGCGCTCATGATGTTGCCGAGCGCGTAGCCCTGGAACTCGCCGCCGATCGCGCCGCTGTACCAGTGCACATCTTGCAGGACACCATCCCGGTCGTCAGGCGCCATCATACCGATATCGGTCTTGTAGCGCTCCCGCCATGCCTCGGGCAGGTCACGCACCAGAAGCCGGCCCTCCAACAACGCCAATTCAAGATCAAAGCGTATGATCACATGCAAATTATAGGTCACCTCATCGGCGTTGGTGCGGATCAGGGAGGACTTAACCTTGTTGATGGCCCGATAGAAGACATCGAATGGCACCGATGCCAATTGTTGGGGAAAGGCAGTCTGGAGCCTGGGATAGAAGAAGCGCCAGAAGCCCCGGCTGCGACCGACGAGGTTTTCCCAGAGGCGCGATTGACTCTCATGCATGCCTGACGATGTCCCACGGGCCAGAGGGGTTCCCTCCAGGTCGCGCCGGATGCCCTGTTCGTACAGGGCGTGACCGGCCTCGTGCATGGTGCTGAAGAGGGCCTCTCCTAGGTCATCTTCCTTGACACGGGTAGTGATGCGCACATCCCCGGAGGAGAACCTGGCCGTAAAGGGGTGATGGGTTTTGTCTTGACGCCCGCGCTCAAAGTCGAA
>Ga0256868_10001088_pt1 | contig 15202 bp, 13 predicted proteins | sample RVTome_13_FD_187341 | JGI IMG/M metagenome (GOLD analysis project Ga0256868, IMG submission 187341) | Soil microbial communities from uranium-contaminated site in the Upper Colorado River Basin, Wyoming, United States - RVT92D227 HiSeq ... | reverse complement strand
CCTTCTCAGCGTTTCTTTCTAGAGGAATATGCCGCGGCCGGCAACCGTCCCCTTCGCAAATCGTTCGTCTTCTGGTATAGATTATCGAAGAACACATTCACAGCCTGGGTCAGATTGAAAAAAGTCCTGCGCCTTAAGAGATTAGGGAGAAAGCTGAGAATACAATAGAGTTCGATGGAGATGGGTTCGAAATGAAAAGAGGGGACAGATCACTTTTTCCACAAACAAGGCCGATCTATTCCATGATTCGGGAGCGAAAAAAGCCAGGTGTCCCCGTTTTTCGATTAGACGTGACGACAGGATGAACACGGGTCCATAAAATGACATTCAAATTCGAATGGAACGAGTTCGCCGACCAGCCCCACAATGTCGCGCCGCGGTCCGAGCGGATGCGCCACCATTTCCGGCACTGGCGGGCATATTTTTCGCTGGCCTGGGCCGACATCCTGCGCGGCGTTCCAGGTCTGTTCCTTTACCGCCGCTACCGAAAACGGATGTTCCGCCGTCCGGTGAAGATCGAATGCGATATGTTCGCCGTTTCAGTTTCGCCGCGCGCCGGACGCGATGAAGATATCGTCGCGCTCCTAGGAGAGGCCGGCGTCCGCCAAACGCTCGTCCGCATCCCGTCCTGGGAGAAGGATAAGCTCGATGCCTACGAAAGATTCGTCAGGCTTCTCCGCGGCCAGGGCATCGGCCTGACTATCGCCCTGCTCCAGCGGCGCGAGGATGTCTTCGAGGCGGCGGCCTGGAGGCGCTTCCTGGAAGAGGTCTTTGCCCGCTTCAATTCCCTCTGTCCGTTCTATGAGGTCGGACACGCCTGGAACAGGACGAAGTGGGGCGTTTGGGATTACACGGAGTACCTGAAGCTGGCCAGACCCGCTTTCGAGCTCCGCGAAAAATACGGGGTGAAGCTCGTCGGACCGGCTGTGATCGATTTCGAATACCACCTCTATCCGCCGACGCTCCGTGTCCTTCCTTTCGATAAAGCAAGTGCCCTTCTCTATGTGGACCGGGTGGGCGCGCCCGAGAACGCCCAGTTCGGCTGGACGGCGGCCATGAAGGTCGCCCTGTTTAAAGCGATTTCGGACAGCTCGGCCCGGAAGCCGGTCGACTGCTGGATCACCGAGATGAATTGGCCGCTCGAAGGGACCGGCAAATATTCGCCGGCCTCGGGGAAGCCGAACGTTACAGAGGAGGAACAGGCGAATTATCTGGTGCGGTATTATATTATTTGCCTGGCGAGCGGGCTCGTCGAGCGCGTTTTCTGGTGGCAGCTTGTTGCGCCGGGGTACGGCCTTATCGACAGCCGCGAGACGGCGTGGAGGAGGCGGCCCGGTTTCTTCGCCTTCAAAACGATGATCGACATCCTCGCCGGGAGCACGTTCACCGGCAAGGCGGAGACCGGCGGGGCGGAGATTTTTTGTTTCGAAAAGGAGGGGAGAGAGTTCGCTGCAGGCTGGACGAACGGCCCTCCGGTTGAACATGAATTTTCGAGGCCGGTCGAGAGGGTCTTGAGCCGGGACGGGTTCGACGCGGCCGTCCGCGGCAGATGGATCGAACTTGGCGGGAGTCCCAAATATGTCTTCTTCAAACCGTAACAGCGAAAGCTCGAAATTCACCGAGCTTGACGTCGGAGAATACGAGCGCCGGCGCTATCGAGGGATCGACCAGAGGATCGTCCATGCCCGGGAAGTCCATCTCATCAAAAGATTGTTCGATGCCATCCGCCTCGCCGAGGGGGAAAGAACTGACGGGTTGGTCTTGGACCTGCCCTGCGGCTACGGCCGGTTCACGGATTATTTACGAACGCGGACGAGCGGCATCGTCAACTGCGACCTATCTTTCGAAATGGTCCGACGGGCCGGAGAAAAGCTCGGGAGAACGGGCGTCGTGGCGAACGCGAAACGAGGGCTGCCTTTTAAAGAGGGCGTCTTCGGCGTTGTCTTCTCGGTCCGGTTCTTCCACCACATCCATGACCCCGTAGACCGGGAAGCCATCCTTCGCGAATTTCGCCGCGTCTCGTCCGGATGGACGATTCTTTCTTTTTATAGAATGAACGGCCTCCATGTTTTGCAGCGCCGCGTCCGCCGAATGTTCAATAAAAGCCGGGCCAATATCAAGATGATCGAGCCCGGTTTGTTCGAGAAGGAAACCGCGGCGGCCGGTTTTGAGCTGGTTCGGGTATGGCCGCTTTTTCGCGGGCTCCACGCCTACCACATCGCGTTGCTTAGAAAAAAATAGGTTCTCAGCCATAATGGGAGCAAGGCTGTTCCAGGATCTTCTCCGATCCAGGCTTAAAACTTGATTTTGATCCCTGCCCGCAGAGACATCCCCGAGAAATCGACAGTGGCCTCGCGCGCGTTCACGACATATGCGTCATGGGCGGGGTTCTGTCTGCGGATGAGAAGAAGGGGAGAGATCGTCTTGCCGGACTCCGTGTAATCGTAGGCGTAGAGCTTTCCTTCTTCCGTGACCGGATCGGGTGACTGGGAACTCTGAGAGGTCCCGGTGCCCTCAAATCCTTTGATCGGAGCGTACTGACCCGTCGCCTCGATAACCAGGGAAATATTCCTGGCAAACGCCAATTCGAACCCCAGGCTTCCCCAAAGGCCGAGGCCGTTCGCGGTAGCGTCGCCCTCATACTCCTGCCAGAATTTGTCTTGTTCGTAGCGGTAATAATAGCCGCACTTAGCGAAATAGCTGGCTACGCCCACTTTGAAGTAGAGGAATTCGGAGGGATAGAACATGACCGCCAATCTCACCGGTACGGCCTGAAACTTGGGCTTTGTCGTGAACGTGGCGGCGGGGCTCGCCTTGGGATAGGAGATCAGGCTTTCTTTCGAGCTGCTGAAGAATTCGGCGCCGACTGTGACATAAAAACGGGAGAGGAGTGAAATGGCGATCTCTCCTCCGAAGAGGTAGCTCAGGCGCGCCGGATCCGTTTCTTTATCGGCTGCGACGCCCGACTTTGTCCCGTAGAAATCGGCGAACCCCTGGGCTCCCTTGTTCAGATCGCCCCCGAGGGAATAGTTCCCTCCGGCCGTAAGCATGATCGTCCAGGATGCGGGCAGGGAGGTTTCTTCTCCGGTCTCCGTCGTCTGCGTTTCCGGAGAGATGACCTCCGTTCTCCGGGGCCGTTCAGCCTCTTTTTTAACCGCGGGCTCGACGATCTGCGGTTTCCGTTCCGTTTTTGGGGTCTCTCCGAGCGGAAGGACGAGGCTTTCGTGGACATACCCTGAGGTCAGACCGCTCTCATCGGGCTCGAATGTGACCAAGTACCATTCGCCCTCCTGGCGGATGGCTTCGAGGACGGTGCCCTCGGGAAATTGGCGGATGATGACGCTGCTGATCGAAGGCTTCTGCCGGATGTTGGCCAGCTCGGCCGTGACCTTCAATTTAATGGGAGCGGCGGAGAGGGCCAGCGCTCCTCCAAGGACCACCAAGAATGAAACAAAACCGAACGCTCTCGCTTTGCTCTTGTTCATGAATCGCCCTTTTATCCGACCGAATTATAGCATGAAAATCTGGGGACACAACACATTTCCTTATGAGAAAAAAACTTCGGCCCGCCGTTTCCTTATATCTCATTGTCTGGCGCATTAGAAGGGCGTCAGCGTCAGCAGAGGCGTCCGCAGGGGACCGGCTGAATCGAACTTGCCTGACCGCATATCACTTTCGGGGACATGATTCCCTGTCCTTGGCGGTTTTCAACGGTATCGTCCTTTGGGGCGCTACCGACCAGACAGGGACAGGGTATCGTGTCCCCCTTGCATTTGAAAGTGATATACGGTCAGCGAACTTGCTTATTGACCCGAAAAAGTGTAATTTTTAAGTCCTAGGGAGGCCGATATGAGAAAGAAGGTCTGTCAAAAATCCACGGCCGCTTTGATCGGCGTTCTGGCCATCGCTCTGGCCTCGGGCGTCTTTGCCTCAAGCGCCAAAAAGCCTAAGATCGTCTTCGAGGAAGCCGCAAAGAATTTCGGTAAGGTCAAGCAGGGCGACGTCCCGACCTACGAGTTCATTTTTAAGAACGAGGGCGATGATGTCCTGACCATCAGGAGCGTTGAAACCTCGTGCGGCTGCACCGCGGCCCTTGTTTCGGAGAAGAAGGTCGAGCCGGGCAAAACGGGCAAGATCAAGGTCTCCTTCAACTCGCGGGGCTACCAGGGTGAAGTGACGAAATACATCTACGTCAATTCCGACGACCCTTCGGCGCCGCGCGTCGACCTCAAGATCACGGCCGCTGTGGACGTGCCTCCCCAGCCGCGGATCGAGCTCGACCGATATTCCTTTGATGCCGGCCTCCTCGTCGAGGGCGACGACCTCTTCGCCAGCGTCGTTGTGAAGAACAGGGGAGAGCTCGAACTGAAGTTCGAATGCGCCCTCCCGAGCGCGAGCTTCCTCGTGGACGGGAAGCCGGCCAAGTTCCCGGTCAAGGTCGCTACGGGGAAGGAGATCGAGGTAGGAGTGAGACTGGCCCTTCCGGGCCGCATCGGCCCGGTTCGGGAGTTCATGCTGTTCAAGACGAACGACCCGTTGCGATCCACGATCTCGATGAACCTCAACGGCTACATCGTCACCAGGGACGAGCTCAAGAAGCTCTTCGAAAAGTATAAAAACATCATAAAGTAAGCATTGAAAGAAACCCATTCTAAGGCGCGGAACCGCTTCTTGGAATCGGAGGAGATCCTCTCTTTCCCCCTTTAAAAAAGGGGGGTCCGGGGGGATTGGAAGTTTCTTCTCGAGGCAACATTTAGGGATGCCTGTGCATATCACGATTAAGGTCCAGCCCCGCTCATCGAAGCCGGGCATCGAAAAGACCGGAGAGAGAGAGTACAAGGTCCGGGTGAAGGCGTCGCCAGACAAGGGTCAAGCGAATGCCGAGGTCATCGAGCTTATTGCCCAACACTTCCACATCCCCCGCTCATGCGTCAAAATTGCGCGCGGCCAAACGTCGCGGATTAAAATGTTAATAATCGACACGGAAGCTAACAGGACCCGGGCCTGATTTTTTGTAAAGGACGACGCATGAGCATTTATAACCTCGTCAGCTTCCTCGGCATCTTCGTTCTCGCCTTCGTCGCCTGGCTCTGCTCGAGCGACAAAAAGGTCGTCAATTGGCGGGCCGTTCTCTGGGGTATCGGACTCCAGCTCCTCTTCGCCTTTTTCATCTTCGTCGTTCCGGTCGGAACCAAGGTCTTCATCTTCATGAACGATGCCGTGGTCAAAGTCCTGGAGAGCGCCCAAGCCGGAACGCGGTTTCTGTTCGGCCGGCTGGCCCTCCCGCCCGGCACGACGAACGAGGCCGGCGAGACGTCGCTCGGATATTTCCTGATCTTTCAGGGCCTTTCGACGATCGTCTTTTTCGCCGCGCTCATGGGCGTTCTCTATTATCTTAAGGTCATGCCCTTCTTTATCCGGGTCTTTGCCCGCGTCTTCACCAAATCGATGAGGATCAGCGGCGCCGAAGCCCTCAGCGTTTCGGCCAACATCTTCGTCGGAGTGGAATCATCGCTTGTCGTCCAGCCGCATCTGGCCGAAATGACCTTGTCCGAGCTGGCGACGATCATCACCGCAGGCATGGCCACCGTCGCTTCCACGGTCCTGGCCATTTATGTCATGTTTCTCCAGAAGCAGCTTCCGACTATTGCCGGCCATTTGATGTCGGCTTCCTTCATCGCCGCGCCCGCGTCCATCGTAATGGCCAAGCTCATCATCCCCGAAACCGGGAAACCGGCGACGCTGGGGACGGACGTGAAACCTTATTACCAGCGGGAAAATAATCTGATTGAGGCGATCATCAACGGCGCGAACTCCGGCCTGAAGCTCCTCGGCGGGATTGTTACGCTGCTGCTTGCTTTCCTCGGGCTGCTCGCCCTTCTCGATATCGTCCTGGGCTTTGGCGGCGGTTACCTGAACAAGCTCTTGGGGATTCATTTTGAGTGGTCCATAAGGTCTCTCCTCGGATATCTTTTCTATCCCTTCGCGGCCGTTTTGGGCATTCCGCCTTCGGACATCATGCCCGTGGCCAAGATCCTCGGAGAGAGGGCCGTCGCCACCGAAGTCGTCGCTTATCAGCATCTGGCCGATTTGATGGCCAAAGGAGAGCTGGCCTCCCCCCGCTCGGCTGTTATCGCTTCCTATGCTTTGTGCGGGTTCGCCCACGTCGCTTCGCTTGCGATTTTCGTCGGGGGAACGGGCGCCCTCGCTCCGAGCCGGCTTAAGGACCTGTCTAAGATTGGATTGCGGGCTTTGCTCGCCGCGACGCTCGCAACCTTGATGACCGCGGCAGTCGCCGGCACGTTTTTCAACGGCAGCACGATCCTATTGGGCGGGTAAAAAGTAATTCCCTTGAACTCCCCTTTAACCTGAATTATTCATAAATTGCGTCGTTTCCTCGAGAAGAGAATTCGCAGATGGCGCCGAATTCAAGACGAGGGGGGCACGATCCCAAATTCCGGAGAATTTAGGTCATGTCCCCGAATTCGACGCCCGTCTGAAAATTCACGTCCGGGAGAGATAACGTGATTCATGAATAATTCAGACTAGAGGGGGAAGGAGGGATTCGTGATAATTCTGCCCACCCCCGACGTCTATTTTTATTGGGAAGCGATACGGCGTGGGTGAGGATGATTCGAATCGACAATTGGGCTCAAGGTGGAGGTGGAGAAGGACATACCGAGGCGAAGCGGGCACGGTTTCTCGGCCGAAGGCCGAGAAGAGCGAGCCGAGGAACGAGCCGGTTTCCACGCTGGGGAAACCGGCGTGCCTTCGAACCTCCACCTTGAGCCCTTCGACGGCAGGCCCCGGACTGCGACATGCTCAAAATGGACGACCGTCATGTTTCTTGGCTGGCCCTGAACCTGGCCCTTTGGGACAGCCTCAAGCTCATGGGGAAGGCCCTCGGGCGCTTTTCCTCGCCGGCCGAAGCCTTCCGCGCGTCTCATTTCGAGCTCCTCGGCCTCGGCTTTGACGAAGAGCGCGCGAAACGCTTCAAGTCTCCGAGTCTTGTCTCGCAAGCCGACAAAGAATTTGACAGACTCAAAAAGAAAGGCTATTCTCTTGTAACCTTTGGGGATACCGAATATCCGGCTTACCTCAGAGAAATATTCGACCCTCCCTGCGTCTTGTATTGTAAGGGACGCCTGGAGATGCTCCAGGCCCCGGCTGTCGCCATCGTCGGCACGCGGAAGCCTTCCCCTTACGGAAGGGCCGTCGCCGAGCGGCTGGCTGAGGACCTTGCCTCGCGGGGAGTCGTGGTCGTGAGCGGGCTGGCCGTGGGCATCGATTCAACCGCCCACTGGGGAGCCCTTAGAGGAGGACAAACGATCGCCGTGTTAGGATCGGGATTGGAAAATTTATATCCAAAGGAGAACCGCAGGCTCATGGACAAGATCGCGGAAAACGGGACGGTCGTATCCGAATTTCCGTTGGACACGGAGCCGTTCGCCGGAAATTTTCCCCGGCGCAATAGGATTATCAGCGGGCTGGCCCAGGCGGTCGTCGTCGTTGAGGCCGCCGAAAAAAGTGGTTCCCTTATCACGGCCCGATTCGCCCTTGACCAGGACCGTGAGGTCATGGCCGTTCCCGGGAACATCACCTCGGACCTGAGCCGGGGCGCGAACAGACTGATCAAGATGGGCGCGAAGCTCGTCGAGGGCTGGGAGGATGTGGCCGAGGAATTGCCGCCTCCTCTCCGCGAACGGCTTCTGGCCCAACGGGAAGGCGAAACGCAGCTTCTTCCACTGATGACCGACGAAGAGGCGGCCGTTTATAGATTGTTGAAAACGGATGAGCTCATTCATATCGATGAACTTTCAGAACAAGGCCGTCTTTCAATTTCCGAGCTGCTGGCTCTTCTCCTGAACCTCGAGATCAAGGGATTGATCACGCAGAGCCCGGGCAAGTATTACCAGAGGAGAATGTGAATGGACAAGGTCCTTGTCATCGTCGAATCCCCGGCTAAGGCGAAGACCATCAACCGCTATCTCGGCCCGGACTATGAGGTCATGGCCTCGATGGGCCACGTGAGGGACCTCCCGAAGAGCAAGCTGGGCGTCGATGTCGAAAAGAATTTCGAGCCTCAATATGTCGTCATCCCCGAGCGGCGCGAGGTCGTCGCCGAGCTTAAGAAAGCCGCCGAGAAGGCCGGCTCGATCATCCTGGCGGCCGACCCGGACCGCGAAGGCGAGGCCATCTGTTGGCACCTGAGCGCCCTGCTCGAGGACGCGAACAAGAACATCTACCGGGTGATGCTCCACGAGATCACGAAGCCCGCGGTCGAGGAGGCGATCCAGCACATGGGGAAGCTCGACCGGAACATGTTCAACGCCCAGCAGACGCGACGGATCCTGGACCGGCTTGTCGGCTACCTCATCAGCCCTCTGCTGTGGAAGAAGGTCGGACGGGGGCTGAGCGCCGGCCGCGTCCAGTCCATCGCTCTGCGCCTGATCTGCGAGCGTGAGAAAGAGATCAAGGCCTTCGTCACGGAAGAGTATTGGTCGATCTTCGCTCATCTCGCGGCCTCGAACCCGCCGCCGTTCAAGGCCGCTCTGGCCAAGATCGACGGCAAAAAAGCCAAGATTGAGGATGGCAAGAGCGCGGAAGCGATCGTCGGCGAGCTCAAAGGCGCGGATTTCATCCTGAACAAGGTCAAGGTCCAGGAGAAGAAGAAAACCCCTCCTCCGCCGTACATCACGAGCACGCTCCAGCAGGACGCGTTCCGCCTTCTTCACTTCCCGGTTAAGAGGACGATGTTCATCGCCCAGAAGCTGTATGAAGGTCTGTCCATCGGCGAGCGGGGGCCCGTCGGCCTCATCACGTATATGCGCACGGATTCGGTGCGCGTTTCGAATGAGGCTCAGGCTTGGGCCCGGAAATACATCGAGCAGAAATATTCGGCCAAGCACGTGCCGGCCAAGCCGCATTTCTACAAGAATAGGAGCCAGGCGCAGGACGCGCACGAGGCCGTCCGTCCCACGTCGCCCGATCTTGCGCCCGAGGCCGTCAAGCCCTATCTCAAGAGAGAGGAATTCAGCCTCTACCAGCTCATCTGGAACCGTTTCCTCGCCTCCCAGATGAGCGCGGCCGTGGTCGAAGAGACCGGGTTCGAGATTACGGCCTCGAAATATCTCTTCACGGCCAAGGGCGAAGTCCTAAAGTTTGCCGGATACTTGTCCCTTTATCCCAACCGGGAAAACGGGGAGAAGGAAACGCTGCCGGACGCCGTGGCCGGCGAGAAGCTGAGGCTGGCCGGGACGGGCCTCGAATCCAAGCAGAATTTCACCCAGCCGCCTCCGCGCTACACGGAAGGCACGCTGGTCAAAGAACTCGAGGCCAAGGGCATCGGCCGGCCTTCGACATATGCCCCGATCATCACCACGCTCCAGAACCGCGTCTATGTCGTCAAGGACCAGGGAAGGTTCGTCCCGACCGACCTGGGCATGTTTGTCACGGATTTCCTCGTCCAGAACTTTCCCGACCTTATGGAGGTCAAATTCACTGCGCAGATGGAAGAGGAACTCGACCGCATCGGCGAGGGCGGCCAGGACTGGCTCGTCTCGCTCAAAAATTATTATGAGAAGCTCGACAAAGACCTCAAGGAGGGCATGAAGGTCGAGAGCGTCGCGGGAACGGGCATCCCGACGAACGAGGTCTGCCCGAAATGCGGCAAGCCGGTCATGCTTAAAAGCGGAAGATTCGGCCCGTTCAAGGCCTGCTCCGGCTATCCGGAATGCGACTTCAAGGAGGACATGATCAAAAAGGAAGTGACGCCGCTCGAGGAGAAATGCCCGGTCTGCGGCGCTCAGCTCGTCCAGCGCTGGGGCCGGTTCGGCTCATTCATCGCCTGCTCGGATTATCCGAAGTGCAAGTACATTAAAAAGGAGCAGACGGACACGGGCATCGCCTGTCCGAACGCCTGCGGCGGGACGATCCTCAAGCGCAAAACGCGGCGCGGAAAATTCTTCTACGGCTGCAGCCACTTCCCGAAATGCCGGTTCGCCACATGGGACGAGCCCCTGACAAAACCATGTCCCAAGTGCGGGAAGCCGTTTTTGCTCCAGAAAATTTCCAAGAAGGACGGGACATACCTTCACTGCTGGGACGAAAAATGCGGGTACCGGGACCCGGCCAAGCCCGAGCCGGCTCTTAAAAAAGAGAAACAGACCAAAGAAAGTGTGCCTCCGGCCGCGGATTAGCCGGAGGATGAACTTCTTCCAGGCGAAAATCCCTCAAACCCAACTTCTCAGTCGGCCCAGAATAATCCCCCCGTTTTCCCCCTTTGGGAAAGGCGGATCCAGGGCGAGTTGCCCTTTTATTGCGTCTTGTTTTCTGAACCTTTAAAATAACGATGAATCGGATCATAATAGGTCGTAATAATGAGGAAGGAACTCGGAGAATTCCTGGCTTATCTTCAGCACGAGCGAAACGCGTCCCCTCACACCATATCTAGCTATCGCATAGATCTGACCCAGCTCGCTGATCATCTCCAGGCGAAAAAGATCAAGCTGACCCAGGTGGATAATGTCGTCCTCCGCGGCTTCCTTGTCGAGCTTTACCGGAGAAGTCTGACGAAGACCTCGGCGGCCCGGAAGCTCGCCGCCATCCGCTCTTTTTTCGAGTATGGCGTCAGACAAAAGTGGGCCGCGGACAACCCGGCCAAAATCGTGGCCACGCCCAGGCTTGACCGGCACGTGCCGGCGTTCCTCTCCGAAGAGGAGATGGAAAAACTGCTTGAGGTCCCGGTGACGGATAACCCTCTCGGTCTTCGGGACCGGGCGGTCCTCGAGCTTTTTTATGCCACCGGAATGCGGGTCAGCGAGCTCGTCGGGGTCGATCTCGAAGACGTGAGCTTGGATGAGAAGATGATCCGAGTGCGCGGCAAGGGCAAAAAGGAGCGGCTCATACCCTTCGGCCGGAAGGCCGCGGAAAGTCTGGAAGCGTATCTGCGCGTCCGGCATACGTTCCCTTTGGCCCTCGGAGAGAAAGCGCTGTTTCTGAATTACCAGGGAACGCGAATCACGGCGCGCTCGGTGCAGAGGCTCGCTGGGAAATATTTCAAGAAGGCCGCGCTGCGGAAAAAGATCAGCCCCCACGCGCTGCGCCATTCGTTCGCCACGCATCTTTTAGGCCGGGGCGCGGACCTTCGCGTCATCCAGGAACTCTTGGGTCACGAGAGCCTGGCCACGACCCAGAAATACACACATGTGGACGTCAAGCAATTGCTCGATGTTTACCGCAAGAGCCACCCGCGCGCAGGGAGCTCGGGGTAAGCCGCTCAGAAGCGCGCCGGGCGAGCCGGGACGGAATCCGCCATTTAATAAAAGCGTGGTTCTCTTCCATTTTGTGTGGCTAAAAATGAGGGAGAAGGTCCGGGAATGGCCTTGCTCCTATCAAGGTTTTTAACGCCGTTCTCTCACCTCCTTAGCCGAAGACGCGTACATATTTCCGGGCCCCCCTTGAATTCCAGGGGGGGAAGGGGGGATATTAACCTAAATTATTCATAAATTGCGTCATTTCCTCGAGAAGAGAATTCGGAGATGGCGCCGAATTCAAAACAAGGGGGACACGATCCCAAATTCCGGAGAATTTGGGTCATGTCCCCGAATTCGGCGCCCGTTTCCGGATCTTCTCCAATAATCCTTAACCACACAAAATGGAAGAGAGCCAAAAGCGTTAACTTATGTCTGCATTGAGAGCCTTCATCCGTAAACGACGGTATACGCAGCGGCAAGTGAGAATTTTGTAACTTATTGATATCAAAAAAGAAAAAAGCTCGGACCTCCTGGCATTGGACTTGCATTAATCAGAGCGAAAGGAGGTCCTCATGAAAGAACTCATTTTCAAAGGACTGGCGTTCAGTCTCATCCTCAGCCTTTTTGTTTTCCCTCTTCTCGCCCAGCAGCAGACCCAGACCGGAAAATCCGCGGCTGAAAAGATCAACCTCAACACGGCGACGCTCGAAGAGCTCCAGAAGCTGCCCCGGATCGGGGCGAAAGTCGCTCAGCGGATCATCGATTACCGGAAGCAGAACGGGAACTTCAAAAAGATCGAAGAGATCATGAAGGTCCGCGGCATCGGGGAGAAGACGTTCGCCAGGATGAAAGACCTGCTCACGGTCTAGTCCTTGGTCCTCTAGCGCCCTCACAGGGTGCGCCCTCCACCCTACGCTGTCCCCCTTCCTTGCGAAGGGGGACAGCCTTTTTTTGCAGTTTTTATTATGGCCAGGAAACAGGGGGACACATCTAGATAATCCTCGAGGAAGGCCTTCATTTTCTTCAATGCACGACCGCGGTGGCTGACGGCATTCTTTTCTTTGGGCCGCAGTTCGCCGAACGTTTTTCGCAAAGGCTTGAAAAAAAAGATCGGGTCGTAGCCGAAGCCAAGGCCCCCCTTTTTGTCGAAGGCAATCATTCCCCGGACTTGGCCTGTGACGGTCTTGACGATCGTGCCGTTCCGTGACAGGACCATACAACAGACGAACCGCCCGCGCCGGTTGTCTTCGGCGACGCCTTTCATCAGAAGCAAAACCTTTTGGATGTTTTTCTCGTCCGTGGCCCGGCGTCCGGAAAATCGGGCCGAATATACGCCGGGCGCTTCGCCCAGGGCTTCGACCTCGAGACCCGAGTCTTCGGCCAGAGTCAGGAACCCGGACCGGCGGCTGTAGAACAGGCTTTTCCCTTTTGCATTCTCATAGAACGACGGACCCTTTTCCGGAAAGGGTGTTCGGATGCCGAGATAGGCCAGGGTGATGACCTTCAGCGGCAGATCGAGAAGAGCGTTCCGGATCTCCCGGGCTTTTCCCTCGTTCGTGGTCGCCAGAACAAGGACGGTCTTTTTTGGCTTCACCGGGGACCTACTGCCCGATCGTATCTATGAAATAGGACAGGACGAACATCAGGATCAGGACGATGGCCAGGAGCGCGAACTTGGGGCTGATCAGCAATTTTTCCGGCTCTTCCATGACTTCGGCCTCGCTCATGGTCTTCAGAAAGAAGAGGAAGAAGAGGACGAGCAGGAAAGGCAAGATCATGTAGAATGTCTGCAGCTTGAGCGAATGGGCGAGATACAGGAAGGACAGGAGGCAGATCGCGGCGCTGGCCGCCATCCCGAAGAGGAGGTAATTCCGGGTGTATCGTTTGTGCGAGGTCCGGTAGTCGCCTGCCTTTTCTTTGAGAAAACGGAACTCCGAAAGCCGCTTGGCAACCATCAGGAAGTTCCCGAACGACCACCAGCTTAGGAGGAGGCTTACGGGCGGAAAGATGCCTTTAGGCGCAAAAGCAAACCAGCCGATGAGGAACCGGATGGGGTTGTTGGCTGACTCCGAGATGGAATCTAGGAAGGGGATGTCCTTGGCCCGGATGGGTTTTACGTTATAGACGATCCCGGCTGCAAAAAGGGCGAAAATCGAGAAAAAGAATGGGCCAGCGAAGATTGCATAGGACGCGGCGAGGCTGACGCAGATGATCAGGATGCCAAAGAGGGCGAACGGGAATTTTTTGATCTCGCCCTGAACGAGAGGCCGGAAACGTTTGGTCGGGTGATGAATATCATAAGGCAGGTCCACGATTTCGTTCAGGATGTAATTGGCCGTCGAAACGGCCCACGTCAACAGGAAGGCGGCCGTGAGGCGCCAAGCGAGGGACGTGACAGAAAAAGTTTCAAGAGCGTCGCGGTTGAAAAAAAAGAAGGCCGCGCTTCCCAGGAAGATGGCCAGACTCCGCGGCCATCGTTCCAGGCGGATGGCTCTCAGGTAGGCGTTCACGACCCGGGGCTCTTTTTCGCGTAGATCTCGAATGAGTCTCCGAGCGCCAATTTTAGCCGAATTCGTTTTAAAAAAGAAGCCGCGCGGCGGTTTTTTATCAATGGGCCGAAGGTCCTTATCCGAGAAAGAACATAATACGCGCTGAACGTCCAGGCGTATTTTTTCCTCTTCACAATCTCGAAACCGGCCTCGGAGAGGAGCTTTCTCAGGCTCGGCAAGGAGAAATAGGCCAGATGTCCTGGCCTCAAATGCCACCAGCGCATCCCGGCGAGCCTGGCTGCGCGGCTGTGGATATCGGGCGTGACCAGGCATAGAATTCCCCCCGGAGCGAGGATCTTGTTGGCTTTCGCCACGGCCTCTCGCGGCGTCGGCGTGTGTTCGATGAAATCGACCATGGTCACGGCCTGATAGGAACCGGGGGCGAGAGGGGCCTCTTCGAAGAACCCCTGGTTCAGGCGGATGGCGTAGTTTTCGGCGGCGAATGCCACTGCCCACTTGCTTGCCTCGATGCCTTCGGCCGACCAGCCTCGCTCCCGGGCAAGACGGAGGAGGATGCCTGTGGCCGCGCCCACATCGAAAAGGCGTCCCCTGGCTGGCAGCAGTTTTTCAAGGTTTGCCAGAATCCCGAGGAAGTTCCGGGACCGGCCCTCTGCTTCCTCATCGTACGCAGGGTCTTCGACCTGGCTGTAGAGCGAGAAGATGAACTCCGGCCTCGGGCAAGGATCGGCGAAAATATGCCCGCAGTCCCGGCATTCGCTCAGGTCCCAGACCTTCCCGTATTCGCTGTCCGTGATCTTGATCTGGTCCTTTTTGAGCAGGGCGTAATCGAACGTGCCCTTTTTATGAGAGCGGAGGCGCGGGCTTGAACAGACGGGACACATCTCCGCTCGGGCGAATTTTTCCGTCATGGGACTATATCATAGCCGGGAACAGATGGGGAAACAAGACAGAAGGGAAGAGAAACGCCAAAAATAGGCTGGGAACGCATAATCCCCCCTATTCGCCTGAATTATTCATGAATTGCGTTATCTCTCTCGGTCGTGAATTTGCAGACGGGCGCCGAATTCGGGGACATGACCCAAATTCTCCGGAATTTGGGATCGTGTCCCCCTCGTCATGAATTCGGCGCCATCTGCGAATTCTCTTCTCCAGGAAACGATGCAATTCATGCATAATTCAGGTTAGTATGTTGATTGCATCATTAAATAAAATATTTTCTGACTATCCATCGGTCTTTTTCGCCGATCTGGTCCGCTCGGCTAGATCCTCGAACGTCGTCTTCTCCAGGATCTTGGCAATCGCGTCCCTGACCTCCTTCCAAAGTCCTTTCAGCCCGCAGAACTGCTCCCGGGAGCAGAATTCACGCGCGGTCACGCTGACACAGTCGATTGGCGCCAGGGGACCGTCCATCACCCGGATGACCTCGGCCACGGAGAT
>Ga0256868_10001086_pt1 | contig 15208 bp, 13 predicted proteins | sample RVTome_13_FD_187341 | JGI IMG/M metagenome (GOLD analysis project Ga0256868, IMG submission 187341) | Soil microbial communities from uranium-contaminated site in the Upper Colorado River Basin, Wyoming, United States - RVT92D227 HiSeq ... | reverse complement strand
GAACTGGCGGAACAAGTGGAGCGGTTGAGATCCGAGGGGAAAAAGATTGTTCATTGTCATGGAAACTTCGACTTGATGCATCCTGGGCATATCAAATATTTCCAGGCGGCCAAGAAAATGGGAGATTGCCTGGTTGTCACCGTGACCCCGGATCGTTATGTGGATAAAGGGGAAGGCCGACCTGTATTCAATGAGGTTTTGAGAGCCGAATCCATCGCTGCATTAGAGTGCGTCAACTTTGTGGCGATCAATCAATGGCCCACGGCTGTCGAAACACTACGCCTATTAAAACCTCATATCTATGTGAAAGGTCAGGAATTCGAAAATCTCGAAGATAAGACGGGAAAGATTCAGAGGGAATTCGACGTGACACGGCAAATTGGGTGCGAAATAAGATTTACCCATGAAATCGTTCTTTCCTCCACTGAACTACTAAATAAATATTTCAAGAACAAAGGATCAATCGATGAAAGGAAAAATCAAAAATAAGATCATACTTCTAGAAGATCTAGCGAAGAAAATTGCGGATTACAAGAAAGCAGGGAAAATTGTTGTTCAGAGCCACGGGATCTTCGATCTCATCCATCCAGGGATTATCAAACACCTCAATAGGGCGAAGAGCCAGGGAGATATTCTTCTCGTAACCGTCATCAAAGACAAAGATGTCCGCCGTGGACCGGGGCGGCCTATCTTCCCCGAGAATTTTCGGGTCGAAAGTGTTGCGTCCTTGGAGCAGGTGGATTATGCCTGTTTGGTCGATGATGAAACCCCCTTTGAATGCGTAAGAAGAATCAAACCCGATATATTCGCCCAAGGGCAGGCATACAAGGAACGGGATAGAAAAATTCACGATAAAATCTATGAGGAAGAAAAAGAATTCTACTTCGGGAAGAGCAAGATCTATGAAACGGGAGGCTTCTCTTTCAGCTCCTCCCAAATCATAAATAATTTTTTAGATATCTATCCGGAAGAGACAAGTAGTTTTCTGAAAAGTTTCGCCCGAAAATACAGCTTTGATGCGATTCTGGATCAGTTGAATCATCTCAAGAAACTGAAGGTCCTGCTGATTGGGGACGGCATCATCGATGAATACCATTATTGTGATGCCATGGGAAAATCGGCCAAAGCGCTCCTGGTGGTCCACAAATATAGGGCGCACGAAAATTTCGCAGGGGGAGCGTTCATCATTGCCAACCATGTCGCCGGATTATGCGAAAAAGTTCATCTCGTGACTTTGCTCGGCAAAGAAGACTCTAAAGAAGAATTTATTCGTGGTGCTCTCAGACCCAATGTGGATTTGAAATTTTTTTACCGAGAAGACGGCCCCACGATTTGCAAGAAGAGATATATCAACCAGTATTTGAATCAAAAATTGTTTGAAATCAATTATTTGAATGATAATTATATTGATGAGGATTGTGAATCGGATATTACCAACTATTTAAATTCGGCGATTCCGGAATATGATCTGGTATTGATTTCGGACTTCGGGCATGGTTTTATTACAAAAAAAATCATCCGAGTGATTGAAAAATCTGCAAAAATATTTGCGGTGAATACACAGACGAATGCAGCCAATGCGGGTTATAATCTGATAACGAAGTACAATCGACCGAATTTTGTATGCCTGGATGAAACCGAAGCCCGGTTGGTAACCCAGGAGCGATTTAGTAATATTGAAGATATTGCCAAGGATATTTCCAAAATTTTAAACTCGGAGTACTTTATTATTACCCTGGGGAAGAAGGGTTCCATCGGCGTTAGCCGTAATCATGAGGTGAATCTGACCCCCGTTTTTTCCACCAAAGTAGTGGATACAGTAGGGGCGGGAGATGCCTTTTTTGCCTTTACGGCTCCATGTTTCGCTCAAGGGATGCCTTTAGATCTGGTTTCTTTTATTGGCAATGCCGCTGGGGCCTTGGCCGTGCAGATTGTCGGAAATAAAAAGCCTGTTGAGAAATATGAACTCATCGAATTCATCCGTGCCATTTTAAAGTAAGGAGAATCCATGTCAAATCTTGCCGAAAAATATTATGAGAATCTTTGTGCCCTGATGCGTTCCATTCAGGTTAGCAATCAAGACGGTCAGGAAATGAATTTTCATCAAGGAATCGAATGGACATGCAATCTGATCCTCGCTCAGGCCAAAGAAGGTCGCAAACTCATTTTCATCGGGAATGGAGGCAGTGCCGCCATTTCCAGTCATCTAGCTACAGACTTCTGGAAAACGGGTGGGATTAAGGCCTTGGCCTTTAATGATAGCTCCCTGTTAACCTGTATCGGCAATGATTACGGTTACGAACATGTTTTTGCCAAGCCCATCTCGATGTTCGCCGATCCAGGCGACATCCTCATGGCGATCAGTAGTAGTGGACAATCGCCCAATATTTTGAACGGCGTCAAGGCGGCTCGGGAAAAGAATTGTCAGGTGATTACCTTTTCCGGTTTTCGTCCCAATTCCCCCCTACGCTCTTTAGGGAACCTGAATTATTATGTTCCGGCTGAGGCCTATGGCCCCGTTGAAGTTCTGCATCATTCCATTTGTCACTGCATCCTTGACATCCTGCAGAGCATTGGGCATGATGACAAATTAGAATAAATAATAAGGAAATTTTTCGTGATCACGAAGCGAAAGATTTTTTTAACGGGTGGCGCCGGGTATGTAGGTGCGGTTCTGGTCCCCAAACTTCTTGCCAAAGGATACCAGGTGAAAGTGCTTGATCTATACATGTTCGGGGAAGACGTGCTATCCAGCGAGAAAGATCATCCGGGATTGATTCAAGTCAAAGGGGATATTCGCAATCGCAAGCTCTTGGAAAAAGAAATCACTGGTTATGATACCGTTATCCACTTGGCCTGTATTTCCAATGACCCAAGCTTTGAAATGGATCCAGCCCTGTCAAAATCCATTAACTACGATGCTTTTCTCGATTTAGTCGATGTCTCCAAAAAGGCCAGAGTAAAAAATTTTATCTATGCCTCTAGCTCGAGCGTCTATGGCATAAAAGAAGAACCCGATGTCACCGAAGATCTCCCGCTCGAACCTCTCACAGATTATTCGAAATACAAAGCGGAGTGTGAAAAGGTACTGATGGCTGCAGCCGATAAAGATTTCATCATTACCATTGTGCGACCCTCGACGGTTTGCGGCTATTCTCCCCGTATGCGACTGGATTTAACCGTTAACATTTTAACCAATCAAGCCGTGAATAAGGGCAAGATCACCGTCTTTGGGGGTGAGCAAAAACGCCCGAATCTTCATATTCAGGATATGTGCGACGCCTACCTATTTTTGCTGGAGCAGCCGGATGAGAAGATCCATAAGAAAATTTATAACATTGGCTATCAAAATTTAAAGGTCAAAGAGATTGCCGAGGTGGTTCGAAAGGCCATCGATCCGCAAATCCCAATCGAAAAAAGCCACACCGACGACTTACGCTCCTACCACGTATCCTCGAAGAAAATCAAAGAGGAACTGGGCTTTGAGGCCAAACGCACAGTTGAAGAGGCAGTCCTGGACCTGAAGAAGGCCTTTGAAGAAGGGAAAATTCCCAATGCGCTCACGGATATCCGCTACATCAATATCAAGACGATGGAAGCCATCAAGCTAAAATAGGTTCTATTAGGAGAACCGATATATGCGTGTGAAATATTCTTATCTCGAAGAGCAGTTTAAGGACTATCAAAACATTTTTAAGAAAATCGCCGAAGTCGTCAAGACCGGAGATTTTACCTTGGGAAAGGCAGTCCAGGAGTTCGAGGGAAAATTCGCCAATCTCCTCGGCGCCAGGTATGGGGTAGGAGTCAATTCGGGAACAGACGCCCTGTTTTTGTCCTTAAAAGTCATTGGCGTCGGTCCTGGTGATGAAGTGATCACTGCCCCCAATACTTTTATTGCAACCGTGGGAGCGATTGTTGCCTCCGGAGCCCGACCTGTATTCGTGGACGTCACGGATGAGTACGTGCTCAACCCGGACCTGATCGGGAAGGCCATTACCTCCAGAACCAAAGCCATCATGCCCGTTCACTATGCCGGAGTTCCTGCGGATTTGGATCAGATTATGGCGATTGCCGATAAACATGGAGTTCCAGTCATCGAGGATGCCTGTCAGGCCATCAGTGCCTCCTTAAATGGTAAATGCGCCGGTACTTTTGGGACCACGGGAGGCTTTAGCCTTCATCCCCTGAAGAACCTGAATGTTTGGGGAGATTCGGGAATTATTATTACGAATTCCGAAGCGATTCGGGATCTCCTGGTCTTGTTGCGCAACCACGGCTTGCGAAATCGAGACGAGGTGGACTCTTTCGGTTACAACAGCCGGTTGGATTCGGTCCAGGCAGTTGTCGGGAACCACCTGATCAAAGATATTCACTGGATCACTGAAACTCGAATCAAGTGGGCCCAAGAATTCGATTCCGCTCTGGAGGAACTTTCTGAGTGGATTACGGTTCCCAAACGGCGCCCGAATAAACGCTATGTTCATCATTTATATATGATTAAGGCCAAAGATCGTGACAAACTCTTGAACTTCCTGAATCAAAACGGCATCGAAGCCAAGGTCCACTATCCGATTCCATTGCACCTGCAGCGTTGTTCATCCCACCTTGGATATCAGGAAGGGGATTTCCCCGTTACCGAGGCCCAAGCAAAGTCGATCATCACGTTACCGGTTCATCAACACTTAAAAGAAGAACAGGTTCATTACATGATCGGTAAAATGAAAGAATTTTACAAAAAATATGGGCGGCATGAAAGTAAAATATCTTGATCTTCCAAAGCAGTTTAAAGATGAAGCTCTCTGGCGGGAAATCAAAAAGATTTTTGAAACCTGCCAGTTCATTCAGGGTCCCGAAGTAGAGCGGTTTGAGTCTAAATTTGCCGATCTTTGCGGGACACCTTACGCCCTTGGATTGAATTCAGGCACCGACGCAATCTTCCTCGCTTTAAAAGCTTTGAACATTGGTCCTGGAGATGAGGTCATAACTGTACCGAATAGCTTTGTCTCAACAGCCGGGGCGATTATCGCCGCAGGTGCCCGACCGGTATTCGTTGATGTTGCCGCGGACTACAACATGGATGTAAACCGGATTGAAGAGGCGATCACTCCACGAACCAAGGCCATTTTACCTGTCCATTTAACCGGGAATCCAGCCGACATGGTAAAGATCACGGAGATCGCGAAAAAGAAAGGCCTGCACATAATCGAGGACGCTGCTCAGGCGGTCATGGCTTCAATCAACGGCAAGCGGGTGGGGTCTTTTAGCGATGCAGGCTGTTTTAGTCTTCACCCGTTGAAGAACTTAAACATCTGCGGCGATGGCGGGGTCCTTACAACCCAATCCCAAGCAATCAACGAGAAAGTCAAGTTCTTGCGGAACCATGGCCTGAAAAGCAGGGATGAAATCGAATTTTTTGGGTATAACAGCCGTTTGGATACCATTCAGGCCATTGTTGCCGAATACGGGCTGCGGAATCTCAAGGCGATAAAAGAAAAGCGGCAGAAAAATGCTCAGATTTATGACCAGGGGCTGAAAGACCTAGATGGCTTTGTAACCATTCCCCCGCGTCGGGAAGAAGTGGATCAGGTTTTTCATACCTATATCATTCGGGTCCAGAAAAGAGCCGAATTAATTCGTTATTTGGAAGAGAATGGGGTCGAGAGCAAGATTCATTACCCGATTCCGATCCACCTGCAAAAACCTTGTCAGGCATTGGGCTACAAGAAGGGAGATTTTCCCGTATGCGAAAAACAGGCAGAAGAAATATTGAGTTTGCCGATCCATCAGTATTTGGGAAAAGACCAACTCAATTATGTAATCGATCGAATTAAGAAATTTTATAATCGACTTTAGAATCGTCACAATTTCAGTCGGCTGTCGGTTATTGTTATGAAAAGACTTCGAAAATTAACCAATAAGCAACTCGTTCAAAAGGCAAATCAAATTCGCAAGGATTTGGTGGAAATTGCGGTAAAAAACGGAGCGGGCCATATTGCGCCTTCCCTTTCCAGCGTCGATATTTTAACTGCCCTTTACTACCGCATCATGAACCTATCTCCTGATCCCGAATGGGAAGGAAGAGATCGTCTGATTTTCTCCAAAGCGCATGGCTGTTATGCGCTCTATGTGATCCTCAGTGATTTAGGTTTTATCCCGAGAGAAAACTGGGAAAATTTCTATAAGGGAAGTTGTTTAACCGGGTGTATGGAACGACAGACGAATCAAGGGTTAGAGGCCGGTTGTGGCTCTCTGGGGCATGGCCTTCCCATTGCAGTGGGCACAGCTTTTGGAGCAAAATTTCAAAATAAAAAATATCGAACCTACTGTATTGTCGGGGATGGAGAAATGCAGGAAGGTTCGAATTGGGAAGCAATTCAATTTGCAGTGAAACATCAGCTCTCTAATTTGACTGTGGTCATTGATCACAATAGACTTCAGGCAATGGATTTCCTGAACAATATCTTAACTCCAAACCGCAAGAACGATTTGCAAAAGAAGATGGGAGCCTTTGGATTTCTGGTCAAGACCTGCAATGGACATCACATGGAAGATATCCTTGCCGTGATGGGAGAGTGGTTGAACAACCTACAAAGCCTTTCGGCGCCCCAGGTGATCATCGCCAATACGATCAAAGGATATGGGGTGCTCTGCATGGAAAATGTTCCCAAATTTCATTTTCGTATTCCCACGGAAGAAGAATTAAAAAAAGGCACGCGATATGAATAATCAAGAAGTAGGGTTTTTTCGAAAGGTCATTGTTGATAAAATTCTTCCCTATGCTCAAAAGGACAAACGGATAATCCTTCTTGTTTGTGATATGGGATTCGGGGTTGCGGATAAGTTTAAAGAACAATTTCCCGATCGATTCATCAATATGGGTATCATGGAACAGGGAACGGTTGGGATTGCTGCCGGAATGGCCATGGCGGGTTTAATTCCCGTTGTGTATTCCATCGTGAATTTTCTAGCTTTTCGGGCCCTTGAGCAAGTGCGCAATGATGTGGTGATTCAGAATTTAAATGTGAAATTTATTGCCACCGGGGTGAATAACTATTTCCGATTTTTAGGATATTCCCACTGTTGTGACGAGGATGATAAAAAAATTATGGAGTTAATCGGTTTAAGAATATATGATCCCTACGCTGTCCAAAATGTCGATTTTGACCAAATGGTCGAAGAGTGGATTCAAGATAAAAAGGCGGGATACATTCGGGTATAGAAAATGACTACCTGCACTCCGCAGCCAACATCCTAACGAAACGATAATGGAAAAATTATTTTTGAGCGTAATCATGCCGGCCTTGAATGAAGAGAGAAATATAGTACCGGCAATACAGGCTACGTTGAAAGCCTTCGGGGATTTGAACATTAAGGGAGAGATCATCGCTGTCAATGACGGCAGCACCGATCATACGGAGGCCTTGATTCAGAAGATGATGGCCCAAGACCCCCGTGTTCAGATGCTGAAGCATGAGAAACCGGAGGGAATTGGGGCCTCATTTTGGGATGGGGTGCAATCTGCCCAAGGAAATATTGTCACCATGTTTTCGGGAGATAATGAAAACATTCCTTACGAGGCTCTCCGTTATATTGATCTTCTCCAGCATGTCGATATTGTGGTTCCCTTTGTTTACAACCGGGGAGGCCGGGAAAAATTTCGTGAGTTTCTCTCCTCTCTTTTTCTGATTATTATTAACTTGTCTTTTCGGATGAATCTAAATTACACCAATGGCACGGTCATCTATCGAAAATCCATTCTTGACGGCATGCATTTGCAGAGCAAAGGATTTCTATATCAAGCTGAAATATTAGTCAAGATGATCCGCAAGGGTTATCTCTTTGCCGAAGTCCCATATTCTATCAGGAAACGAGATACGGGAACATCAAAAGCAATATCCTTTCGTTCCTTCAGCAATGTGGTCAAAAGTTATTTCCTTTTGATGCTCGCCATCTATGGGCCGGGATCGGGGAATCCCCAAGACGGCGCGGTTCAGGATTCGGCAACCTTTGTCCGATGGAAAAGAATGATGAATGGAATGAAAAGTAGACCAAAATCATAAATGATCTTCTGAAGATTTTACCCGAAAGTCATAAACATGATTCAAGGACAGGGGTCTCTTAGAAAAAAATACGCCTCATACTATGATCAAAAAACTATTAATCGGAATTGCAGTTAGCGCGGTTTTTTTGTATCTTACCCTTAGGGGAGTAGATCTAAAAGAGGTTCTTGCTGAACTGCGCAATAAAAGTTACGAATTTCTCCTGCCGGTCGCTGCGGTTTTCATTTTAACACAAATCATTCGCTCGCTTCGCTGGGGGGTCCTCCTTTCCCCCATCAAGGCCATTAACCAACGCGCTCTTTTCCCCATTACATCCGTTGGCTTTATGGCGATTATCGTCGCCCCGATGCGTTTGGGGGAGATAGTGCGCCCTTATTTGATAAACGTTAAAGAATCGGTTCCGCTTGGTTCCGGGATTGCAACGATTCTCATCGAAAGGACCATGGATCTCTTGGTGCTGCTCTTCTTTCTCTCTGTTATCCTTTTTCAGGTCTCTCTTCCCAATTGGATCGCCGGGAGCGGAGCCGCCCTTCTGGGCATCATACTCCTCACCTTCCTGTTCATCATTCTGTTCATGCTATTCCCTGAAAAGATAAAGAAATTTCTTTTTCCTATAACAAAACGGTTTCCCCGGAGGGTGGCAAAAGGGTTCGAGACATTTATTGAAAATATCGCCGCTGGATTTCGCGTTATTGCAAGTATAGGCAAATTTACTAAAGTTTTTTTGTTGTCTTTTCTCGTTTGGCTCCTCTCGACGCTGGCTGTATATCTCCTTTTTTCCTTTTATAAATTGCCCCTAGGTATCCTGGCAGCCATTGCCGTTACAACCATAACTGCCCTGGGGATCAGTCTGCCGGCTGCTCCGGGGTTGATCGGCAATTTTCAATTTGCCTGTATCGTTGCCTTGTCTTTTTACGGAGTCGGCAAAAACGAAGCCTTCGCGTTTGCGATGGTTTACTATTTCACCGGTGTCGGCGTTAATATTGTTCTCGGTTTAATATTTCTGCCCTTTATGAATATTCCCTTTCGGCAAATGTTTAAAAAACAGAGAGAGAAAAAACCAATGTTCTAATCTCCGACTGAAATGATCCAACCATGGACAGCTTTTGAATGTTCTAAGATACATTTTATTTAGTGAGGCAAATGTCTAAAGTACGTATAAGGGTAACCAAAACTGATCGAAGAGGTGATCAGCAAGGTACATCGCAAGATCCTGAGCTCGAGAAAATCCTCGAGCGGTCGTGGCGGATGTATTATACGTGTAAGTCGTATATGGTATATATAACTTTTTTATAAAATCACCCGATTTGATAAAGTAATCTGGTTCAACCTGTTTTGTTGGAGCTATCAATGGAAATACAATTATTTGTTCCTTCTTTTCACGTGGATGAGTGCTTGCAAGAAATAAGGGAGTGTCTCGAAAAGGGGTGGCCAGGACTCGGGTTCAAAACAATAGCCTTTGAGGAAGCTTGGAAGAAATATTCTAATCTTCCTTGCGCACATTTTGTTAACTCAGGTACAGCTGGGTTACATCTTGCCGTAAATGTTCTTAAGAAACGTTTGCATTGGAAAGAATATGATGAAATTATTACTACGCCAATAACTTTTATATCTACTAATCATGTGATACTTTATGAAAAGTTGAAGCCGGTCTTTGCCGATATTGATCGCTATGCCTGTTTAGATCCTGACGATGTAATAAAAAAAATGAGTAAAAAGACACGTGCGGTAATGTTTGTAGGACTGGGTGGCAATATAGGGCAATATGAAAAAATTGTAGAGATTTGTAATCAGCAACAATTAGTTTTAATACTAGATGCTGCGCATATGTCAGGAACAAAAATAGATGGACAACAGGTAGGCAAAGAAGCAGCTGTTGCTATTTTTAGTTTTCATGCTGTAAAGAATTTACCTACTGCGGATAGTGGCATGATCTGTTTTTCATCGACGGAGGATGATGCGTTTGTTAGAAAGCTTAGCTGGCTAGGAATAGATAAAGATACCTATACTAGAACAGTGAGCATTGGAACTCATAATAAATGGATGTATGATGTGGAAGATATAGGATTTAAATATCACGGCAATTCCATCATGGCCGCTATAGGTCTCGTGCAATTAAGATATCTTGACCGCGGCAATGAATATAGAAGGTACCTTGCAGACCGTTATACTTCAGTTCTTACTGGATGTAATACTATTCAAATGGTTCCTGCTGCACCAGCTTGTGAATCTTCCCGTCATCTGTTTCAGATTCTTGTGGATAACCGCGATAAGCTTATATCGGCCCTAAATGAAAACGGAGTCTATCCAGGCGTCCATTATCGGGACAATACCACATATTCAATGTATCGATATGCTCGTGGTACTTGTCCTCATGCGCACGAGATCAGCGAAAGGTTGCTGTCCCTTCCCCTTCACCTTCGCATGACGAAAGATGACGTGGATAAAGTAGCTGAGTTGGTTATTAAACATACTCGCAAATAGGGAATAGATTATGCGGGAGCGCAAATGGCAAAATTGGGATAAAAGAGAAACAGCAAAAGCTATTGATTGCTATTGGATTAATAGTACATACGAGAAAAAATGGCGCAAACGTCTCGTATCAGATATCAAAGACGAATTTGGTAAAAGAATCTCTCTATTAGAGGTAGGATGTGGGAGTGGTTTAATCTATGAGGAATTGATTAAGCTTCGTGTCGTGACACCACAAACGTATATCGGCGGTGATATTAGCCATAAGATGCTAGATATAGCCGTTAACCGTTATCCAAATGCAAAATTTATTTATTTAGACATTTTTAAGTTGCCATTTCCTGAGAAATCGCAACCAAATATAATCTGTATTCAAGTTCTTCAACACCTGCCCAATTATGCTGAAGCCTTAAGAGAGCTAATCCGTATCACCAGTGGAAAATTACTAATAAGTAGCTGGTTTACTCAAGGACCGGAGGACAGGATAGTCCTTGAAGATACTTCATATGGTGGTCCCTTCTATAATAACCAATATTCCTTGCCCAAATTTTTAACTTTTATATATGAGCGGGTAAATAATAAAATTGAAAAGATTAACATTACGAAATACCCTGAACCAACCTATTCTATTAGCATCACTTTGAATCAAAAAAAAAGATTTAATGGCGAATAATTATATTAATTTGGCGAACATAAAGGCGTCGCTAGCTCCGCTTGCAGGTGTTGGAGTCAGCCTTAGACTTATAAGTGCTGAGGACCTGACTATTACGCTAACGTGGCGCAATAGAGAAGACATACGGCGTCATTTCATTAAATCTGATATCATCAGCTGGGAGCGGCATTTGTCCTGGTGGGAAGAATACCTCACAAAGAACAATGATTTTGTTTTTATTATAGAGGAGAGAGAAAAACTTAACAGGCCCGTAGGACAGGTATCGCTCTATAATATAGACCTGGAAAATCATGAGGCTGAATATGGCCGGTTGATGATAGGAGATAATGAAGCAAGGGGAAAAGGGCTAGCTCGGCGTGCCACAGAGCTCTTAATAACGTGGGCTTTTAACCCACTCGAAATAAAACGGATATATCTGGAGGTTTTTAAGGATAATACCATTGCCATAAGCCTGTACCGACGATGCGGTTTTTCCTCAGGTGGAGATGATGGAAGACTTCATCTTATGAGCATTTCAAGAGAATCTAGTCAAAGTATATTGAAGGTATAAAACAGGAAGACAATATTACGTGATGGGACACCTGTCTTTTTCTGACACGGACTTTTGTGGGAATAAAAAAATGGGAGATAGGCCATCAAGGATTTTGGTAACCTGTGGTGCCAGAATACCATCTGTGGAACTCGGCGCTATCATACCCCTGACACATCTTCAAAAGCAGGGACTTTGTGAGATAAATTATAAAGATGAGGGGCTTTTATCATTAGCTGATATCGCGTGGTGTGATATTGTTTTTATCGCCAGAGGTGCTAGCGTGCAGAGCGTATGGGCAGCCGATACTGCTAAGAAACTACAGAGGATGGTGCTGGGCTATTGGGATGATGATCTTCTCAGTATACCGAGCTATTCATTAACATACAGCTATTATTCGAGGCCTGAGACAAAAGAAAATATAGACAGGCTATTCAACATGACAGATTCCTTCTTTTCGCCAAACTCTAAGCTGGCGGCTAAGATTTCGGCGCTACACGGCAAAGAAGTTAAGGTACTGCCAGTGGGATTTGGACCGGGAAAACTTAAGCCTCCCCGTAGAAAAAGCCATGATGTTCCGATTATAGGATATGCGGGCGGAGCCGATAATATTCACATGCTCAACTCCTTCCTGGGACCAGTTCTAGAGGTTATTGTGGGTAATGGCATTCATTGCAACATTCATATAGTAGGCCCCAAACCAAATTTCATCGACAAATTAAAGGATAGAGCTAAATATACCTCTTATATTGCAAATTATTATGATTACCTTGATCTTGCGTCACGGCTGAATTGGGATATAGGACTTGCACCCCAGCTTGACAACGAATTTACGGCGTACAAATTTTATAATAAGCTTCTTGAGTATACATCGATGGGATGTGCAGGGATATATTCCAAATTAGAGCCTTATACCAACGTCATCCAAGATGGTATTACGGGTTTACTTGCTGATAACGAGGTTGGAGCATGGAGAGATGCTATAGTAAGGTTGTTGAAAGAGCCGGAGCTCAGGTTTAAGATAGCCAGTAATGCCTACGAAATCGTCCAAAGCTCTCATAACAGGCGGGTTATTGTCGAGCAATATGCAATTGCCCTGGGACCTTTCTTAAGCTACCGAGCTCCTGAAATCAGACATGGCTTGAAGGCTTTGATAATTGGTTACAAAGTTATAGGCAAAATATTTCCACTAGGCAGCGCTATCTTCAATGCTATTTTATATCCGAGCACTATAAGAAAGGCTCTAAGGATTTTAGGGCAAGAAGGGCCGCGGGCGTTGTTTGCCAAAATAGCACGCAGACTGAAGCTAAGAAAGCAATATGGTTTATATCTGCTAGCTAAAAAAACCGCAGAACCAGCTCACACCTTTCCAGAATCTGCCCTAGCTCACAAATACTGTGTTGGCAAAGGGCTGGAGATAGGCGGGGCAGCCCATAACCCTTTTGGACTGAACACCATGAACGTGGACTTCACCGATTCTATGGGGACAGAGTTCAAAAAGGAGGAAATACGGCGCTGCGGCAGCGCAATGAAAGTAGATATTATTGCCCACGGTGACAATATACCATTGCCAGACGGGAGCCAGGATTTTGTGGTCAGCTCTCACGTGCTGGAGCATTTCCCGAACCCGATAAAAGCCCTGTTAGAATGGGATCGGCTCATAAGGCCGGACGGGATAATATTTATGATTGTACCTCATAGGGAAAGAACCTTTGATAAACATAAAGCTCGTACTTCTTTACAGCATCTGATAGAAGATTTCCTCAACAACAACAAAGCGTTCCATAAAAACCCCACGGGACATGATCATTGCTGGATTACGGAAGATATTTTAGCGCTGGTAAACTGGATGATGGACACATTACATGTGAAATGGGAGATCGCAGAAGTTCAGGATGTGGATGATAAGGTTGGCAATGGTTTTACCATAGTCATTAGAAAGAAAGGAAACAGGGTTTGCCAGCAGGATGTTTAAATGACCGATAGTAAAGATGGGGTAAGGAAAGCAAAGCCTTGAATCGCACTTACAATTTTCCTGGCCATAAGTTTCTATTATTGTACTGCCGGGGGGAAGGCCTTTCATGAATGCAGAAAACAAGATTCTTTATCAGTAGTATCTTTGATGCTATTCTATCGCCGACCCTGATAATAAAGGCTCCGAGGATTTTATGGCAACGAGGGCCGCGGGGATTATTTGCCGCGCTTGTACTTAGACTGCGGTTAAGATATCAATATAGATGCTATCTCCTTGCCCAAAAAGGCTTAGAAGATAGCGAAGGAGAAAAAAAAGATAAGGCAGAGGCTCTTCAATACAAGCCGAAGGTTAGTATCATTGTTCCAGTTTATAACACCGAGGAAAACTGGCTGAGGCTTTGCATAGAATCGGTACTAAACCAGGTGTATGATAATTGGGAGCTTTGCATCGCTGATGGTTGTTCGGAAAAACCCCATATAAGAAAAGTGCTTGGGGAGTATGCAGAACGGGATAACAGAATAAAGGTGAATTTCTTGTCAGAAAACAAAGGAATAGCGGGAAATTCCAATGAGGCTTTAGTATTAGCATCTGGAGAATTTATAGGGTTTCTCGACCATGATGACGAGCTGGCACCTGATGCATTATATGAGGTGGCGAAGGCACTTAATGAAAAAAGAGATATAGATTTCATTTATACTGATGAGGACAAAATTTCCAGAACCGGGAGGAGAATTGATCCTCATTTTAAGCCTGATTGGTCACCGGATGCCCTCTACTCATCTAATTATATAACGCACTTTTCGGTAATCAGAAAAACTATTATTGATAAAGTTGGTGGTTTTCGAGAGGGCTACGATGGCTCTCAGGACTATGACCTGTTCCTCAGGGTCGCGGAGATTACTTCCAATATAGCCCACGTTCCGATGGTCCTCTATCATTGGAGAATTACTCCTCAGTCGGCAGCTTCTACCACCAGTAATGCTAAGCCGTATGCTTACGTTGCTGCGAAAAAGGCGATAAAAGACAGCTTAAAGAGAAAGAATGTTAAAGCCAAGGTTGATTCTGGAATAACGACCGGATATCATAGGGTTCAGTATAAACTTCTGGGCAACCCTCAAGTTTCAATAATTATCGCGGCGAGGGACAACGAGCGAGCGCTCAGAAGATGTGTTCAATCGGTGCTGGATAAAACTCAATATGATAATTATAGAATCCTAATTGTCGACAGCCAGAGTAGAGAACCGCAAATGCTTAAATTTTATGAAGAGGTAGTATCAAGCAAAAAAGTCAGAATAGCGAAACTCAATGGATCCTTCAATTATTCAAGGATCAACAACTATGGTGTATCTCTAGTAGATTCTGAATATATCATTTTTCTCGATGACCTGACGGAGATTATATCGCAGACATGGCTTACTGCTATGCTAGAGCATGTTCAAAGAGAAGATGTTGGTATTGTCGGCACCCTACTTTATTATCCAAATAATGCTATTTATCAT
>Ga0256868_10001085_pt1 | contig 15237 bp, 10 predicted proteins | sample RVTome_13_FD_187341 | JGI IMG/M metagenome (GOLD analysis project Ga0256868, IMG submission 187341) | Soil microbial communities from uranium-contaminated site in the Upper Colorado River Basin, Wyoming, United States - RVT92D227 HiSeq ... | reverse complement strand
GCGGACGCATCATCACACAGTTTTTGCTGGAAGCAGTTCTGGTTTCTTTATTTGCACTCGTGATTTCAGTGGTCATCCTTCAGTTCTTGCTTCCTGGTTTTTCAGGTATGAAAATGATGTCGATACTGGAAATAAGGCCTCAGCAAAATTTTACCCTGTACATCCTTTTTTTCGCTTTGGCCATATTTATCGGACTGCTGGCAGGTATATTACCGGCCGTTTATATTTCGGCTTTCAATCCTTATCAAGTCCTGAAGGGAGTTCTCAATATCAAGTTATTCAGTAGGATAACCCTTAGGAAAATCTTGCTTGTCACACAGTTTGTCTTTTCCATGATATTCATCATTACTATCATATTGTTGTTCAGGCAAATGAATTATATGGTAAATGCCGAAATGGGATTTAACCGTGACCAGGTTTTTAATCTTGACCTGCAAGGACATGATATCAAAAAGGTGCAGGACCTTTACATCCAGATCCCGGAGATCAGTCATCTGTCAGCAGCCTCGCATAAGCCTGGCATAGGCAATGTATGGGGTGTTCAGATCCGTGTAAATGAAGAAGATGAAAAGGTGGAGGGGCATTATTTTTCAGTGGATGCTAATTATATCCCGGCAATGGGACTTAATCTGCTTGCCGGACGTAATTTTCCGGAAGATATGAATCCGGACCGGGAGCGATTTGTAATTGTTAATGAATTTGCGGTCCGTCAGTTTAACCTGGGCCCACCTTCCAATGCGGTGGGCAAATATCTCATACTTGATGATTCCACACTGGTTCAGATAATTGGTGTTATCAAGGATATTAAATATACTGCCCTTTTCCTCAATCAGAAATCATTACTGCTAAGGGTAATTCCCTCACAGTACCACCTGGCGGTGCTCAGGATAGGTTCTCCAGACCTGAAAGGAACTTTGGAAAAACTTAAGCAGGAATGGAAGAAAATCGATCCGGTTCATGACATGGAGGGAGACTTATTGGACAGCAGTATCAAAGAATTCTATTCATTTTTCAGTGATGTTTTGTATACAGTAGGATATGCTTCCTTGCTGGTGATTATAATATCCTGCCTGGGATTGCTGGGTATGGCCACATTCAGTACCCAAAGCCGGATGAGGGAAATTGCAATCCGGAAAGCCTATGGTGCGATGCCTGCCAGCATTGTGCTGCTGATTTCTCGTTCCTACATCTGGCTGCTGTTGATTGCCTCCATTTTCGCCATTCCCCTGGCATACATGATTAACAAGATGTGGTTTCAATATATGGCCAATCATGTGAGCTTTGGTCCTGGCACACTGATTTTAGGAGCCCTTTTCGTTATTGTATTTGGACTGATTACCATTGGTTCACAAACCATCAGGGCTTCAAGGACCAACGTTGCAACATTGCTTAAATTTGAATAACCTGCATTTGACAGTAATTTCCTGAAAAACCTCTGCAGATTTCAGATATTGTATTCTTTTAATATTATTTTTGTTTATACCCTTGGCATTTTACGATAGCGGAAGGGGCCAGTATTAACTTAAATACAGTATATGAAAAAAGTGGTTTTGTTTTTGCAGTTGATCCTTTTGATCACAGTTGGTTTATCAGTCGGGGCACAAAACAGTTCTGATGGTAAACTCCATATAATCATTATCGGTGCCCACCCCGATGATCCGGATGAGTCGGGTTGCAGTGCCTATAAATGGGCACAGCTGGGACACGATGTGCTCATGGTTTCGGTGACCAATGGCGATGCCGGGCATCAGTCGATTAAAGCCGAAGAACTCGCAAAAATACGAAGAGAGGAGGCACGCAGGGCAGGTGAAGTGATCGGTGTCAGATATATTACCCTCGATAACCATGACGGTCAGCTTATGCCAACGTACGAAAACAGGCTGCAGATTATTAAAATCATACGCGAACATAAAGCTGATATTGTAATCTATCCCCGCCCGTACGATTATCATCCCGATCACCGTTATACGGGCGTACTGGTAAATGACGCAGCTTTTATGGTGACAGTTCCGACCATATTGCCTGAAGTTCCTTTTTTGGAAAAGAATCCGGTATTTCTGTATACATACGATGGATTTACACACCCTGAACCCTTCAAAGCCGACGTATGTATTGATATTGATGATGTCATCGAGAAGAAAATGGATATGTATCATCAGCATACATCACAGATGTATGAATGGCTTCCCTTTAACATGGGAATACTGGACCAGGTACCTGCTACCGATGCCGAGAGACGTGCCTGGCTTGGGAAAATGAGAAAATACGCCTGGAATGCCGCTCCGTTCAGGGCGAAACTTGTTGAACTCTATGGTGCCGAAAGAGGGAATAAAGTGCAGTATTGTGAAGTATTTCAGGATTCTGAATACGGAATGCGACTTACAAAGGAGAATCTTTACTACTATTTTCCTTTTCTCCCTGCACAGAAAAAATAAGCTTACCGAAGTGTTATAATTATTTATACTAAACCACCATGAAGAAACCCATTGCCTTGTTAATACGGCATCTTATTGCCGTGCAGATCTTTATTCTGCTTTCGTGGCAGCTTGTCTGCAGCCAGGAAAAACTTGACCAGCTCATCCCTGTTGATCAGAGCATCAGGATCGGAAAGCTGGATAACGGACTTACTTATTATATCCGGAGAAATACCAAACCTGAAAAACGGGTTGAGATGAGACTTGCTGTAAAGGCGGGCTCTGTTCTTGAAGATGACGACCAGCAAGGCCTTGCTCATTTTGTTGAACATATGGCCTTTAACGGAACCAGGAATTTTGCCAAGAACGATCTGGTGAAATACCTGCAGTCAGTTGGCGTACAGTTTGGCCCGGAGGTAAATGCCTATACCTCTTTCGATGAAACTATATATATGCTTACATTACCAACCGACTCTCTGCATATTATTCAGAAAGGATATCAGATAATGGAGGACTGGGCGCACGGTCTTGCTTTTGACAGTGCTGAAATTGACAAGGAACGCGGTGTTATTGTTGAGGAGTGGCGACTGGGCCGTGGACCGATGCAGCGCATGGAAGAAAAAATCATTCCGGTTCTTTTCAAAGGTTCACAATATGCCTTCAGGCTTCCGATCGGAAAAAAAGAGATCATTGAAGGTGCTCCTCATGAAAAACTGACGAGTTTTTATGGCGACTGGTACAGGCCCGACCTCATGGCTTTTCTGGTAGTGGGTGATATTGAACCGGATACTGTGGAAAAATATATCCGGAAACACTTCAGCCAGCTTCAGAAACCTGATGATCCTCGACCCCGGACTAGATTCAAGATCCCGGATCAGCCAGGGACAACAGCCGTAGTTGCATCAGACAAGGAAGCACCTTATACGATTATACAGATTGCATGCAAAACGGAACCTCTGGATCAGAAATATCTGAAAGATTACAGGAATAGTCTGTCAATACAGCTGATATCCTCCATGTTAAATCAGCGGTTTCAGGAATTGAAGGAGCAGGCCAATCCACCGTTGCTTTATTCAGTGGTTCAGTTTGGACAACTGGGTACACGGGAGAAAAGTGCCATGCAGCTGATAGGTGTTGTGCCGGAGACCGGTGTTGAAAGAGGTGTTCAGACATTGATTAGTGAGGCAGAGCGGGTTATTCTGCATGGATTTACAGCGGGAGAACTTTCCAGGCAGAAAAAACAACTGTATTCTTTTTATGAAAGAGCCTATCAGGAACGTGATAAAACCGAGTCGGAGCAGCTTGTCGCAGAGTATATGCGAAACTTCTTAACCGAAGAGCCTGTCCCGGGGATCGCATTTGAGTTTGACTTTGTAAAGGAATACCTCGAAGGAATAACCCTTGAGGAAGTCAATGCCTTTGCGCGGAAGATTCTGACACACAACAACAGGGTTGTGATGCTGATGGCGCCCCAAAAGGAAGGCGTAAATCTGCCGACCGAAGAACAAGTTCAGACTTTGGTTAACCAGTCTGAAAACCAGGAGATTCAGGCGTATGTTGATAAAACCGCCGGCGAGCAGCTGATGGTCGAGAAGCCCCAGAAGGGGCGCATTATCCTTACTAAGAAGAATGAATCACTTGGGACTGTTGAAATGAGCCTTTCCAATGGAGCCAGGGTAGTACTCAAGCCCACTGATTTTAAAAACAATGAAATTCTTTTCAGGGCCTACAGTCCGGGTGGATATTCCTTATACAGTCTGGCTGATCATCAGTCGGCTGCCAACGCTGCCGATATTGTTAGAGAATGCGGGTTGGCCAATTACTCCCCATCTGATCTCGACAAACTTCTTGCAGGGAAAATTGTATCCGCCACATCTTACATCAGTCCTTATCAGGAAGGAATTAATGCGACGGCAGCTCCTGCGCATCTTGAAAGCATGTTCCAGCTGGTTTACCTGGGATTTACACAACCCCGGAAAGACAGTGCACTTTTTACAGCCTATATTACCAAGCAAAAGGGAATTATAAAGAACCTGCTGGCTGATCCTGAGAATTATTTCTTTGACCAGTATACCCGGATCAGGACCCAGAACAACCCCCGTGCGGACCTGATCCCGACTGAAGCGGATATTGACAGGATTAATTACAGCAAAGTGTTTGAGATCTACCGGGAAAGGTTTGCCGATGCCTCAGGATTTACCTTCTTCCTGGTGGGTTCCTTTAAGACCGACAGCATTAAACCGCTCATCGAAACCTATCTGGCAAGTCTTCCTTCCCTTAGAAAGCCGGAAGAATGGAAAGATATGGGTATCAGGGCTCCCGAAAACAAAGTTGATTTACCGGTATATAAGGGAAAGGATCCAAAAAGTATTGTGGCCCTGTATGCAGAGGCCAATGAGCTATGGGATCCCATGGAAAGTCATATGTTCGGTTCGCTGGGACAGCTGCTCAATATCAGGTATATCGAAGTTTTACGGGAAGAAATGAGTGGTATTTACGGTATGGGAGTTAATGTCCGACTCGTGAAGATTCCCTTTGAACACTGGGAAATCACCATTATGATACCCTGTTCTCCGGATAATACGGATGTGCTGACCAGGGCCGCCATCGATGAGATAATTAAAATTCAGCGGGAAGGGGTAACGGCAGAAGACCTGACCAAGGTTAAGGAGGCACAACGCAGGGAGATGGAAAAAAGCCTCAAGGAAAATAATTACTGGATAGGGCAACTTATTGAAATATACCGGCTGAATGATCCGGGTTTGATAACCCAATATGCCGAGCGTATTGAAGCCATCACTTCTGAAAGGCTCCAGCAAGCGGCACGGAAGATTGATTTGAAGAAATATGTAAGGGTTGTGTTGTATCCGGAGAAATAGTTGATAGTTTGTGGTTGATAAACTATCAACTATCAACATTCTTCGATTCTAAACTTTTTTGTCGTAAGTTTGTTTTTAAGTATATTTTAATCACTAACGAAAATTGAAGGTGGATAAACGTACTTTCTTAAAATCATCATTCCTTGGGTTGGCAGGGTTGGTGTCCCTGGGCTTTACATCATCGCTTAAAGCAGCCAGAAGGAAGAAAAACTGGAACGGCGAATTTGTACTTCCCGAACTACCATACGCCAATAATGCACTTGAACCGTACATCGATGCTGCTACCATGGAATTGCATCATTCGAAGCATCATGCTGCCTATACCGATAAATTCAATCAGGCTGTTAAGGAGGCTGGACTTACCGGTAAAACAGCAGTGGAGATACTTTCAGAGGTTTCCAAATATCCGTTGGCCATCCGAAACAATGGCGGAGGATATCTGAATCACAAATTGTTCTGGAAGATGCTGGCACCGGCAACTGATAAACAGCCATCAAAAGATTTGCTGGATGCATTGAACAGAGATTTCGGTTCATTGGGATCCTTTAAGGAAAAATTCAGTTCGGCAGCCAAATCCGTGTTTGGTTCCGGCTGGACCTGGCTGGTTGCTGATGGAGATAAACTGAAGATCACATCCACTCCCAATCAGGACAGTCCGTTAATGGATCTGGCCGTTGAAAAGGGCTTCCCGTTGCTGTGTATTGATGTTTGGGAACATGCATATTACCTGAAGTATCAAAATCGTCGTGCCGAATATATCGATGCCTTCTGGAATGTGGTGAACTGGGATTTTGTATCTCAGCGGTTTACCGGCAGCAAAACTCAGAAAACCAGCTGATAACCCACCCTATTCTGCAACTCTGATCAGGAGCTGATCAATTAACCTGTCAATCCGCTTTACAGGCTTGCGCATGCCCGAAATAACAACCGGATTTTCATGCGGAGAAATAGTTATTCCGTCTTCATACCACTGGATAAACCGTGAGAATTGTGTTTTTTTCCGGTAGACAATCTTATCGGGAGTATCAAGGATTTTTATGTAATTTAAGGTCTCAAAGGCCTTTTCAAAAACTGCCCGGTTATCTTCAAAAGTGCCGTTGAGGTGACGTTTAAGTTTAGCAAAAGCTACTAACGGGTAAACAAGTGTATAGGCCAGGATAAGTCCAAGAAATAATACCATTCTCTGATTGTTGAAAATATCACTTAATGATATTTCCGGAACCTTACCACCGATGATTAATGGTACGATGAAAAGAACCACAATGAAAATAATAGCAAGATAGATGATGAATTTGGCTGTACGGCGAATGTAATCATTCATGGCATTAATGTTTAAAAAGACATTTTCGAATGTAGCTATTCATATTGATTTATCCAAATTGCCCCTGTGCGGATTGTTACAAAATGCTGTTGAATTTCAGGGACTACCTATAAAAAGAACAAAGCTACGCCTCCCACACTGATGATGGTTCCAATCACTTCCCTTGTGGTTATTTTATGTTTGAATAGCCAAATACTGGGCGGTATAATGAAAACTGGCACCAGTGCCATTATGGTGGATGCAACGCCTGTTGAAGTGTGCCTGATGGCCATAAGAGAAAAGGAAACTCCAAGGAAGGGTCCGAAAAACGATCCTAACGTAATAAATTTCAACGCATTTCGGTCAGATAAGGCGAGTCTGACCGACTGCCATTTACCCAATATGGTAATCAGGGCAGTGAAACCAATGATACCTGTAATAATCCTGATCTGGGTGGCAGCGAAGGGATTGTACTGCTGCATACCATATTTACTGAAAACTATTCCCAATGCCTGTCCCAATGCTCCGCCAAAGGCATATAACAGGCCCGGTAAAGGTTTGCTGACGGTTACCCTGCTTTTTCCCTTGTCATGGCGGAACATGGCAATAACAATACCGGCTATGGTGATCATGATTCCGGCAATCGACAGCAGGCTCAGATGTTCATCCAGTATGATCCAGCCGAATATGGCAGCCATGGGAGGAGCCAGGGTCATAATGAGCATGGCAAACCATGAGCCGATAATCGTAAAGGATTTTATGAGGAAATAATCGCCCAGCACAAATCCGATCAGTCCCGATACCGAAAGCCAGATCCAGTTATGCATTGAGGCATCAGACGGCAAAAACAGTCCACGGATTACAAGATTCAATAACGAAAGAAAAACCAGTCCGATGACCAGCCTGATTATATTCACCGGCAAAGAGCCCACCCGTTTGCTGGCAGCTTCAAAGGACAAAGCAGTAACTGACCAGAAAAAAGCCACCAGCAAGGCAGATAATTCTCCAATGTTTGACTGCAGCATGGAAGAAATAGGTTTTATTTATAAAAAGCAGGTCCATGTCACTCGTCACTTGTCACTTTTTTCTAAGTTTCCTCCAGTGCTTCCTCCTTAATACCCTTAGTTTAAATGTATACAGAAGGCTGTACATCACCGGTATAAACACCAGGGTGAGCACCGTTGCAAAAGACAAACCAAAAATGATCGTCCAGGCCAGCGGACCGAAGAATGCTTTGGTGTCGCCCCCGATGTGGATCTGCGGATTGAACTCGGTAAGCAGCGTGCCGAAATTGATGTTAAAACCTATCGACAGGGGTATCAATGCCAGAATGGTGGCTGTTGCAGTAAGCACAATGGGAGTGATCCTGATCTTACCTGCCTGGATGATGGCTTCGCGTGTACGTGTACCTTCGGCCTTTAGTTTATCGGTGAAATCAACCAGCAGGATTCCGTTTCTTACGACAATTCCGGCCAGTGCAACAATTCCCATTCCTGTCATGATCACAGAGAAATCCATGCCAAACAGGCTGAATCCCAACAATACGCCAATGATGCTGAATATCACTTCCGAAACAATAATAATAGGTTTACTCAGGGAGTTGAACTGTGTGACCAGGATAAACATGACCAGGAATAAGGAAACCAGCAAAGCCTGTGATAAAAACACCATATTCTCGGCCTGATCTTCCTGTTCACCGGTTATGGATATCTCGGTTCCTGCAGGTTTCCTGAACTTGGGCAACACCTGGCGGAGTTTTATATTCACTTCATTGGAGTTATACCCCGAAAGGAGATTTGATGAAAGTGTGATTACTCTTCTCAGATCTTTACGGTTTATTCCGCCATAGGTGTTCTGATAGTTTATGGTGGCCACAGACGACAAGGGGATGCTTTTCAACCTGCCCGTAGCCAAATCCATAAAGGTGATCTTTAGATTCATCAGCCGGTCGATATTCTCACGCAGGTACTCGCTGTATCGCAACTGAATAGGATATTGTTCTTCCTCCTCGCGTAATTTTGAAACCTCTGTGCCGATGATGGCCGTACGGAGTTCACTGCCGACTTGGGCAGTGGTGATTCCCTCACGGTTGGCACGCTGTCGATCTACATTCACAATCAGTTCCGGCTTGAAGGTTTCAAAATCTGATTTGAGTTCTTCAATACCGCCAATCTTGAGTGAATCGATATAGCGTTTAAGGTTTTCGGTGGTAACAATAAGCTCAGACAGGTTCTCACTTGAAATTTCAAAATTCACGGGCTTTCCGACGGGTGGGCCCATATTCTCCTTATCTACTGTAATTTCAGCTCCTGCAATATCCCTGACCTCGCTTCTGATCCTGTCGAGATAGGGAGTTGTTTTTTCCCCGTGCCTTTTGGCAAATTCAACAAAGTTGATGGTAATTCGTCCCAGGTTTGAATTGATCATTCCAGAATTGAACATATCGGAAGATGCCCCAAGCGCAACATTGGAGATAATAGATTCAACTATGGGATTGTCATTGCCAAGAATTGTAAAAACACGGTCTTCAACGGTTTTTGTCACCGAATCGGTAACCTCAACTTCCGTACCCACAGGCATTTTAATACTGACATAAATGGAGCCAGGGTCACTGTCGGGGAAGAACAAAACATTGGGTCTGCTGGCCACAAAAATCACAATAGTAATAATAAACAGTACGATCAGTTCCCAGAGGAGCCTTACCGGACGGCGGCCTCTCAACGCCCACCGCAGTACATTCTCATAAGCTTTAAGCATCCTGGGTATTACATTTTGCTGAAAACGAAGCAGGAATTTCCACATGAAAAGGTTGTGCAGAACATAACTGATGGCAATGAATACACCCAGGTTGGCAAGGCCCAGGAAGAAACTGCTTCCGCCTATTAGACCGGGGATATAGAAAAAGGCAGCGATCAGGAGTATCCTGAAACCGGTTCTGAAAATACTCCTTTTGTCGCGTTCCTCACCCTCCTTTTCATCGGGTTTCATAAAGGAAATGGCAAAAACCGGATTAAAGGCATATGCCACAATTAACGACATGAATAAAGTGATGATCAGGGTAACCGGTATATAATACATGAATTCACCCACTACCCCCGGCCAGAATGCCAGCGGGAAGAAAGGCGCCAGGGTGGTGAGGGTGCCGGAAAGAATAGGTATAAAAACCTCACCGGCTGCCGCCTTGGCAGCATTTTTAATATCGAGTCCTGTTTTGGAAAATATCCTGTGTGTGTTTTCGATCACCACAATGGCATCGTCAACAACGATACCCAGAGCAAAAATGAAGGAGAACATCACCAGCATGTTGAGGGTAAAATCGAACATCGGCAACCGGATGACAATGTAGGCCAGTGCCATGGATAACGGCACGGAAAAACCCACAAAGATGGCATTGGTAAGTCCCATGAAAAACATGAGGACTATGGTAACCAGAATAAAGCCGATGATTATGGTATTGTTCAGTTCCTTCAGTATGATACGGGTATAATAAGACTGGTCACCCGAAACCACAACATCGAGGTCCTTAGGCAATACATTGGCTTTCATGTCGTCGGTAATCACCTTGATCTGGTCAGCTGCATTGATCAGGTTTTCACCGCTCTTCTTAATCACGTTCAGCGTTACAACATTTTTTCCGAAGAGTCGTGAAAAGCTTTCCGCCTTTTTATGCGAGTCTTTAATTTCTGCAATGTCTGAAAGCCTTATAATAGCACCGCTCGAAGAGATGAGGCTGATATTTTTAATGACTTCCACATCACTGAATTCACCAACCACCCGCACCGACCTGCTCATGCCGGCCATGTCGATGCTTCCTCCGGCAATGGTCATGTTCTCAAACTGGATGGCATTCTGAATATCGCGGAAGGTGACCATGGCGGCCTGCATTTTATACATGTCCACATCAACCTGAATCTCACGGTCTAGCGCTCCAACCACATCTACGCGTGTGATTTCCGGTACTTCCTCAATACGATCAGCCATTTTATCCGCGTATGTTTTCAGGTTATCCAGACTGTATTCTCCCGAAAGATTAATATTCATAATGGGAAACTCCGAAAAGTCGAGTTCCATAACTGTAGGATCTGCAGGCAGATCATTGGGCAGGTCACTTTTGGTTTTGTCAACCGCATCCTTCACCCTTTGTTTGGCCTCGGATATCTCAATATCGGTATTGAACTCGACCATAATAACCGAGAAGTCCTGAACCGAATTACTGGTGATTTCCCTTACATCCTCAATCGACTTCATGTTCTTCTCCAGGGGCCTGGTTACAAAATTCTCAATGTCCGTAGGTGAAGTTCCCGGATAAACCGTGCTCACCATCACATAGGGAATTTTGATTTCAGGTATTTGTTCCTTGGGGATGACAGAATAGCTGATAAAACCGAAAACGGCAACAATAAAGGCCAGTACATACATGCTGGTCTTGTTGTTGATGGCCCAGCTGGTGGGTTTGAATTCTTTATATTTCTGAATCATTTTTCCGGAGTATTAAGTAATTAAAACCTGATGGTTTCACCTTCATTTAGGTTCAGGTAACCGCCAGTGATTATCTTCTGACCGGATTCCAGTCCGTTCACAATCTCAGCCAGACCGTTATAGATCTGTCCGATATGAATAACCTGTTTCCGTGCAATGTACTGGTCGTTCTCCTGTTTGGCCACCAGCACAAACTGACCCTTGTTATCGGTCTGAACAAGATTGATCGGCAGCACAAATGCTTCAACAGCATGATAGTCGTTGATTTTCAGTACAGCCACCATGTTGGCCTTCAGTTTGTCGGCACCCGTAGTAAGCTGGGCTTCCACATTGAACGTACGGTTGGTAGGATTGATGTACCTGCTGGAAAAACTTACTTTAGCCTTAATCTCCTGCTTTACATCGGGCAGATATATGATCACCTCATCACCCACATTCACCTTGGCTGTGTAAGCCTCAGCCACATCGGCAGTAACTTTCAGGTTACCGAAGTTGACCACCCTGAAAGCAGGGAAGGAAGGAGAAACAGCCTGTCCCACCTTAACCAGGGATTCTTCAACATTTCCGGAGATAGGAGATTTGATTAGGGTCATATCGATCTGCTTTTTTATTCCGGCAATCTGTGATTCCAGTGATTCCTTTGCGGTTTTTGCCTGCAGGTACTGGATCTCGGAGCCGATTTGCTGTTTCCAAAGGTTTTCCTGTTTCTGGAAAGTTTCCACCGCCAGATCATAATTCGATTGAAGTGATTTCAATTGATCCAGGTAAGCTGCATCATTGATGCGGGCCAGAACCTGACCGGCTTTCACAGGCTGTCCGGCCTTCACATCACCCTTCACAACAACACCCATGGCTTCGGGATAAATGGCCAGGTTCTCATCTCCATCGAGCTTTCCCTGTACCTCTATATAATGATTAAATACCTCCGGCATTATGTCCTTTACGGAAACAAAGGTGGAGGATGCACCATTGGCAACAGAATCGCTGCCGGCTGCAATTTTCTGCTCAAGTTGCTCAATTTGGAGATTGATTTTATCGCGTTTGCTCTTTAAAGCTTCAAGCTGTACTTCCTTGTTACTGCCACATGCTGCGGCGATGAATATGGATAGCGGGATCAATACTTTGTTTTTCATTTTATTAAAATATTTATAGTTTCAAATTAATTGGCGGAATTAGCAAAGAGACTTTCCAGTTTGGATTTGGCTGATACAAGAGACATCAGGGCACTGTAATAGCCTCCCTGCGCTTCAAAATACTGTGACTGGGTTTGATTAAGGTCCAGACTTGATCCGATTCCTTCGGTGAACTTATTGAGAGATCTTCTGTATATACGAAACGCCAGGTCGCGGCTTTCCTTTTGCATAATATAAATATCCCGGGCAGAAAGAAATTCCGAGATGGATGTTTCATATTGGATCAACAGACTCTCTGAGGCCATTTGGGTATTGGTTTGGGCCTTCATATAATCAAGCCGTCTCTGGCCTACCTGGGATAAGCGCTGTCCGCTGCTCCACAGCGGAAAGTTAAGTGATAAGCCAAACATGTTGGGCGACTGATCATTGAAGAAATTGTCATCAAAGTCTCTGTAATGCTGATAGAAACCTGCAAGGGTGGGTAGAAACTGTGCCTGCTGCAGCCGTAAATTCAATTTCAAAAGTTTTTCCTGAGTTGATAATAACTGATAGTCAATATTATTTTCAATCCGGAAACTGTCCAGCACGGCAGCCTCCAGATTCAAAACAGTCAGCAGCGGATCGATCTGGTCCGTTAAAAGTATTTCCTGGTCGATGGGAATTCCCATCTGGAACTTCAGAAGACGCTCCATCAGTGCAATCTGCCTCACCGTAACAGAAAGCGAGCTTTTGATATTCGATACCAGGATCCTGAGCTGATCCACATCTGTAGATTCTACAAAACCATTGTCAAACAACTGTTCAGCTTCAAAAAGCGTTTTCTTTACGGTTTTCAGCGTGGAATCGAGTATGCCTTTTGACTCCCTGGCTACCAGTGCGGTAAAGTAAGTGGTTGTGATGTTATCGGTAATACCTATTTCCGATTTGGTCCTCGCCAGTTCAACAAAGTTCGAATATACTTTTGAGGCTTTGAGCCCTACAATATACTGGCCGCTGAAAAGGAGCTGGGTAACCTGTATGTTCATGGAAAAGCTTGTTTTGAAATCTTCGGGATCAAACGAAAATCCGAAAGGACTTCCGCCACCTCCCCCGGTTGTGTCTTCTCCGGAACCGGTAAAAACATCAGTTAATCCTGCAAGTTCAGGTGCATAACTGTATGAACTGCTTAGGTTTGCCTGGGGCAGACCCAAAGCCGTGTTTTCCCATATTCTTTTCTTCGCAATCTCCACATCACGCGCGGAGTTTAATAAAATTGGGCTGTTATTCAAAGCATATTGTCTTGCTTCGTTAAGCGAAAACTTCATCGGACCTGTGGCTGGCTGTGCCTTTAAAAAAACTGGCACAGACATACATACCACAAGGGAAATGATAAGACTTGAACTGATTTTCATAGATAGTGAATTTATTTTTGAATTAAACTTTTTCATTGATTAACATTTATTATACCGAATTTCCGGAGCTCTTTATCCAGTACCTGTAGACCTTTTTCACTGACAACTCCCCGCAAATGGTATTCAAAATACTCATAGAAGTACCGCTGGTCGAGAAACTCGGGAATTGATATCACCTCACTCTCAAACATGCTGTCGATAAAGGACAAATTCAGTTTTGATAAAATATCGACATTCAGGTTCTTCCGGTATAGGCCTTCCTGCTTGCCTTTTGCCAGGTTTGCCCTAAGGAATTTGAACATTTGCTCACGCTTAATCTCCCTTGCCTTTAAATAAAGATCGGGGTAATACTTCTTCAGATCATATTCAATGACCGTACTGTATTCCTTCATCATAAAACTGACGCAGGCGGCTATCTCACCCAATTGTTCAACGGCATTCAGGTCTTCACTGCACCTGAGCTGGAGATATTCATGACCCAGGGACAATTCGAGATCAATTACCTCCCTTACCAGTTCATCTTTGTCGCGGACATATTGATAGAGCGTTTTTTTTGAAATTCCAAGTTCGTGTGACACATCATCCATGGTAACGCTGCGGATACCGTATTTCCGGTATAGCAGGCGGACTTTTTGCAGTATGTTTGCTAATTCTTCATTCATGCTGCAAATTTAAACTAAAAAACTTTGGAAACAAATTATATATAAAAAGTTTCCAAAGTTTTATTAACTTTTTTCAAAATCAATGGATATCAATTCTTTAAATGAGGATAAAATAAGCAGGCAGGTGTTACTGGTTCCGGTTTCATTGAAAAACGAGTGTCCCAAATCGCTGATAATCATGAAAAGTACTTCTTACCGGCAGCCACGACCATCTTGCGGGCCTCTTGTCATAATCAATCCGGTAAAAATTGGCACGCCATCGTGTTCCTTTCTGAGGCGGCTCCTTCACCATAGGTTTCATCAGTTCATAAGGAATAAAGAACTCGCATGTCCATGAAATCACAGCATCACTATCTTCCTTCCCGTGCTCAATGGTCACGGCATGCCGGGTTAGCCGGTCTCCATTATAATGCCAGGGAATCCATCCCAGGAAATTCCCGTCATAATTAGGGACCATCAGAACCAGTTCATAGTTCAGCGGGGAAAGCTCATATTCGAAATATACCGGAACGCTTTCGTTGGTCCAGAAAAAGGCCTCGACTACATCTTCACGGTAAATGTCCAGGTTATCACCCTGCAGGGTGGCAGAAATTTTATTATCCGGGCAATGATACAGACAGTAAATCCCCATACGGGAATACATGATTTTAAAATGTGTCTGGTATGGCGAATCACTACCCCGCTGATTGAAAGTGATCCAGTTGGTTTTGTCCCATTCCTGATGGGTTCCGTCACCGGTAAGGTCAAAATCATTACACTGGATTACAGGTAATACGCTGTCTGCCGGATTGTCAATAACCGAATGCTGTCCGTAGAGATTCTGTACCAGCATTACAGGTACTAACATGAATACCCTGAATAGATTGTACATATACAAAAGATTTAATTCTGACATAAATATAAGGAATTTTATTCTTCTCCCTTTCCGCCATCTCTTTTCGCCTCATTAACCAAATCATTATCTTTGAACAAACAATTC
>Ga0256868_10001084_pt1 | contig 15239 bp, 10 predicted proteins | sample RVTome_13_FD_187341 | JGI IMG/M metagenome (GOLD analysis project Ga0256868, IMG submission 187341) | Soil microbial communities from uranium-contaminated site in the Upper Colorado River Basin, Wyoming, United States - RVT92D227 HiSeq ... | reverse complement strand
TCATGCCAGGTGATATAAAATACTCTCGGTTTTTGGTTTGAAGATAAGGTTTGCGTTTTGTCAGTTATAGCTTCAATCCTTGACCTTAAGTCGCTGACCAGCTTCGTAGCCTGTTTGTTTTGCCCGGTGATTTTACCCACCACTGTGATGCTGTCCAGCACTTCAGGTAGGGAAGTTGGTTTTAGAGCCACAACTGTCAGGCCAAGTTTTTCCAGGGCCGGTATGACTGTTTTACTGTGAATATTTGTTGCCAGCACTAGGTCCGGCTCAAGCGAGACCACTTTTTCTATGTCGACAGTGCTGAAACCGCCTACTTTAGGTTTAGTTGCAGCCGCCTGAGGATAATTACAATACTCAGTGACTCCGACCACTTTGTCGTCCAGACCGAGAGCGAACAAGATTTCGGTATTGCTTGGTGACAAAGAGATGATTCTTTGGGGTATTTTTTCGATTGCTACGCTTCTGCCAAGGCCGTCAACTATATTGCCCGGCGTAGATTTTGCAGCACAACTGAGGTAAAGCAAAAATGCTAGTGCTAACAGAATAGAGGAGTATTTTGGGATGTGTTGACTCATTATTTTCTCCTTTAAATCAGTGGAAAAATAAAAATCCCCATGCTCCAGGAAGCAAGGGGATTAATTCTAAATAATAAATCCCACCCCCTTACTCCGCGGAGGTAGCTATACCTAGTAGGGCCGATGTTCTGACTCTTACAGCAGGCGGGACTGTGCCGGGATTCCACCGGTTTGCATTCCAATTAAGCCCAAAGTCGCCCTTGGGCACCCTACCGCAGCTATTTAATTTGTTAACAGAATAGCTTGAAATCGGTATAAAGTCAATAGCCATCGTTTTGTTAGTCTTGCATTGCCTGCAAAGTATGCTTATAATCTAGTTCACGATTATCATGAACACGCGCAGGTTTAATGAAAAGATTATCGCCGGCATATTAGTGGCCCTGTTTTTCGGGATTGCCTTATATATTCGAGTTGTTCTTCCTTATTCCCAGGTCTTCGTTGGCGACTGGATTAAGTTCACAGGTGTAGACGGCTACTTTTTTATGCGTCTGGTTGATAACCTTGCCCATAACTTTCCTCACCTTATCACATTCGACCCCTATGCCTTGTATCCTGGTGGCTCGTATGTAGGTATACGTTCCCTTTTTGTTTATCTGATTGCTGGTGTTGCTTGGCTCGTTGGTTTAGGCTCGCCGACACAGAACGTTATTGATGTCGTAGGTATCCTTCCTGGAGAGTTTTTGGGCAGGTCGATACTTGGTTTTACCGACTATCATGTTGCCGAGGTGTTATTCACAACGGTCACTATGCTGTTCCTTATTCTAGCGGTGAAGAACGCAAAGGAAAAGGAACTTACCTTCAAACAAGTCAAGGATCTGAACTGGGCAATTATGGTCAAGCCATTTGTCTACAGCCTTCTTGCTGGCATTTTCTTGGGAATTTACTTTCTTACCTGGCCAGGTGCTCTGCTGTTTGTTTTCATTATCTTTGTATATCTCATTATTCAGTTTATTGTTGACCACTTGAAGAGTAGATCTACTGACTATCTCTGTTTTGTCAGCACCGTTGTTTTAATCATGGCCTCGCTCATGTTTTTACCCACGTCTCCGAACAGGATGTTTTTAGCCTCTTTGATTATTGCTATTGTAATCCCTGTAGCTCTGGCTGTGCTTTCTCGTTTCATGGCCAGTCGTGATATGAAGCGAATCATCTATCCTGCTGTTATCATCGGGTTTGGCTTGGTTGGCTTGGTGGCTTTCCGTGTTTTCAGCCCATCTCTTTTCCGAACTATGCTAGGAAATCTCAGCATCTTTATCTGGCCTATGGGGACAACCGTACTTGAGATGCGACCATTGCTCTTCCCAGGTGGTGATTTTTCGTGGTCTGTTGCCTGGGGTAATTTTAAAACTGGCTTCTTTCTCAGTTTTATCGCCTTGGGTATACTTGTCTATTCCGTTATTAAGCGAGGCGACACGGATAAGACATTGCTTGTTGTCTGGAGCCTGATGATACTGGCGGCTACGCTATCTATGCGCCGTTTTGCTTATTATTTTGTGGTCAATGTGGCTTTGCTTACTGGCTATTTATCATGGTTGATTCTCGAGTTCACTGGCTTTGGGAGACCAGTGACCGAGTATTCAGAGCCGCTCAAAGAGATTAAAAAGAAAAATAGGCAACAAAAGAAACAACGAGGTGACTCTCGTCCTACTGTTAATCGGGTATATATGGTATTAGGTGTAATTTTTATTTTCTTTCTCGTTTTTTATCCCAACATTGGCCCTCTGCCTAGTGGAGCCAAGCCTGCGATAGATACTGCCAGTACCCCACAATTTGCCCCTAGTGATGCCTGGTGTGAATCTCTCTCATGGCTTAGGGATAATACTCCGGAACCTTTCGACAACCCCGATTTTTACTATGAGCTTTACCAGTCGCCATCTCGGGGCGAGAGCTATGATTATCCTCAGACTGCTTATGGTGTTACTGCCTGGTGGGACTATGGCTACTGGATAACTCGTATCGGTCGGCGTGTACCCACCTCTAATCCGGGCACCGGCCATACGGGCGAATCCTGTCTCTTTGTCGCCCAAGACGAAGGCTCGGCAGATGAAGTACTGGAAGGTAAGTCAGGTTCGAGATATATCATTACTGACTATGCTTTAGTTATGCCATTTGGCAAGTTTCATGCTGTGGCAACTCTGAGCGGCAGTACGAAGGAAAATTTCTTCGATGTATATTACCAGCCTCAAGAAGGCAGGCTTAAACCAGTGATACTGTTTTATCCTGAATATTACCGTTCCTTAGTTGTCAGGCTATACAATTTCGATGGAAAACAGGTTGTTCCTAGCAGCTCGATAGTTGTTTCCTACGAGCAGAAGATAACCAAAGAGGGTCAATCTTACAGGGAAATCACTAGTGCGAAAGCCTTTTCGAGCTATGAGGAGGCTGAGGCTTATATTTCAAGCCAGAAATCGGGTAATTACAAAGTAGTTAGCTCTGACCCATTTGTCAGCCCTGTGCCATTAGAAGCCTTGGAGCATTATAAATTGGTTTATAGCTCTAAAGGCACCAAAGTGCAGCCGGATGGCAGGCTAGTTTCCGAAGTTAAAATTTTTGAGCATATCGAATAACCGGAACACGCCGCAAATCATTTGCTCCCAGTTACCACCTGATTGTTTTTAGCGTTTTAGAATACGTCTTAGATGATATCTATCTGAAAACCTACTTGACAAAAATTGATTGTTCCTCTATTTTATGAGTACTGAGGCAAGAAGAGATGGGTGGACGGAGGACAAAGCACCAAGTCACCTTTGAAGAAGAGGCTCCAGACTTAAGCCTACAAGACTTAGCGGATGGCCTGGAAGACGAACTTTTTGTCGTAGATAAGGGATACCAGATAAAGTTCGTTAACTCAGCTGCAATGCGGAATGTGGGTGGGCAAGCTGGTTCCCCGGTTGGCGGGCTGTGTTACGATGTCTTTGAGGCTAGAAGTGGTCCCTGCAGCACGCCATTGTGGTTATGCCCGATAACCAGGGTGTTGCAGAGCGGCAAAGCAATTGTAATTGTTCACCCAAGATATCCTATAAATTCAGACATTGTCTCAAACGAACACATTAGAATTGCTATGTACCCGCTAAGAGATAGCCGCGGCAATATAAGTGCGATTGCTGAACTAAGACGAGACGTCACTATAGAAAAAGAGATGGAGCATCAGGTTCTGAGACGTCACCATCATCTCCAAGCCTTAAGCCGGATCTCAAGTGCTACAAGCGGGTTGCGGAACTTGAATAGCATCTTAAACGTGTGTCTAGATATTGCCCTGGAGTCTGTCGATGGTGAGATAGGAGGAATCCTGCTTTTTGATGAGCAAAAACAAAGGTTACGTTACCGTGTTTCTCGTGGTTTGTCTGCCAAGTATGTTGAGAAAATGGAGATGGCTCCGGGAGAAGGGGTAGCAGGCAGAGTGGTGAAAACTGGGGAGCCTATCCTGGTGGAGGACATTTCAAAAGATGCGCGTGTCGCTCATAATGATTTGATTAGCACCGAGGGGCTTAAGGGATTTGCCAGTGTTCCCTTGAAAGCGAAGGACAAGGTTGTAGGTGTAATTAACATGGCGAGTCATACGCCAGGCCAATTTAGAGATGACGATCTTTATCTATTAAACTCAATGGGCTGCCAGATAGGAAGCGCCATTGAGCAATCGAGACTCTATGAACGTCTGGCTAGTGCAGCAAGGAGATACCAAACTCTTCTTCGGCATGCTTTGAATGCGCAAGAGGATGAAAGAAAGAGAATTGCTCGCGAACTTCATGATGAGACCAGCCAAGCTATCACCAGCTTGACTCTCAGTCTACAAGCAATAATAAATATGTGTGAAATGAAGGGCATTGCAGATAAAGACATTATAGAAAGGCTTAGATCAACACATGCATATACGGTTCATGCTGGCAATGAAGTAGTTAAGCTTATGAAGGAACTCCGCCCCACCTTATTAGATGAGCTTGGAATGCCTGCAGCCATTCATCGCTATGCTAAGGATACTCTTCAAACTCAAGACATTGGTGTTTCTGCTGAATTTTCAGGTACAGACAGGCGCTTTCCTCCGGAGACCGAAGTGACGCTTTTCCGTGTTTCCCAGGGACTTATTGGGAATATCTTGAAACATTCGGGTGCAAAAAATACTGCAATTAAGCTAGAGTGCGATGCCGCCAAATGTGTATTAAAAATCGAAGATGATGGTAAAGGTTTTAATGTTAGCAAACTTACACGTGTGGATCATAGTGGTCGTGGTGCGGGTCTATTCACTATGAAGGAGAGAGTTAAGCTGGCAGGCGGCAATTGCAAGATCGAATCCCGGCTGGGACAAGGAACCAAAGTTACGGTGAATATTCCGCTCCCTGCGAGTGAGGTAGATGAAAAAGATAAAAGTCCTAATAGTTGATGATCATACTCTCGTGAGAGATGGAATCCGGGCTTTGTTAGGTCTAGTTGCCGATATAGAAGTGGTCGGTGAAGCAAATAATGGCAAGGATGCGATAGAAAAGATTGAACAGCTTGCCCCAGATGTGGTACTTATGGATCTGGCAATGCCTATTATGGGCGGACTTGAAGCAACACGCAGGATACGCAAGCGACATCCGGAGACGAAAGTACTTGCGTTAACCCAATATGATGATAGTGACTACGTGGTTCCTGTTATTGAGGCAGGAGCTCGTGGTTTTGTTACTAAGATGGCGGCGTTTTCAGAACTTGCCTCAGCTATACAAGCTGTATATAGGGGAGAATCTTATCTGTCGCCTTCGGCAGCAAAGGCACTTGTTCAAGATTACCAGCAAAAAACCACTGTAGAAGGAGAGAAAGACCCTTATCATCGATTGACAGATAGAGAAAGAGAAGTTCTTAAACTTGTTGTCGAAGGGTATACTGCGCGTGAGATAGCAGATATACTGGTCATCAGTCCTAAAACTGTTGAGTGGTATAAAGCGAGTTTAATGAGTAAGATTAACATCCATAGTAAAACTGACCTTATTAAGTTCGCCATACGCAAAGGGATTATAGCCGCGTGACGAAATAGACGAAAATTCCGCCCTCTGTTTTTAAGGCTGTCTCTACCCCATGTTTTTCCCAATCAAAATCAAGTATTATTTTGGTAATAATCCTGTAGGCTGAGCCGTCCTATCCCAGAGATGTTCCTCTTGTCGCTTCATCTATGACCAGTTACTATTCTGGTAGATTTGGGTATTCCTGTTTAGGAAGGGTTTATGTATTCGTCTGCAGCAGAAGGTGCTAACGATTACCAGGTCGATAAGACTACAAAGTTTTCTTTTGACCATAGCCTGGTCCCGCCATGCCAAGCTGCCTGCCCGTTACATATGGAGATACGTGAGTATGTTGATTTGGTTGCCCAAGGAAGGATTATGGAAGCCTTGCAAGTAATAAGAGATGGTAATCCTTTTCCCTCCATTTGTGCTTATGTTTGTACTCATCCCTGTGAGCATGCTTGTAGACGTAGCCAGGTGGACAAGTCTATTGCTGTTCGTGCATTGAAAAGGTTTGCAGTAGAATTTGGCGGTGACAGAAGGATCCGTGCTGAGGCAGATACTATACATAATGACAAGGTAGCTATAGTAGGTTCTGGCCCAGCAGGGATGGCCTGTGCCTACTATTTGCGAAGATTGGGTTATCCTGTGACTATTTTCGAGGCTCATTCAGAGGTAGGTGGCATGCTCCGAGTTGGTATTCCACAATATCGTCTCCCTCGTGAGGTATTAGATACAGAGGTGCAAAGGTTAACTCAAATGGGCGTTGAGATAAGAACGAATACGCGTGTAGTCTCATTAGACTTGCTATCTGATATAGGCTACAAAGCCATTTTTATAACTATTGGTGCCCACCAGAGCCTCAGGATGGGTATGGAAGGGGAGGATAGCCCCGGTGTAATAGATGGTGCCACTTTTCTCCGCGAGGTGAATCTTGGACTCAAGCCATCGCTGGGGAAAAAGGTTGCTGTAGTGGGAGGTGGGAATGTAGCGGTAGATGCTGCACGTACAGCTCTCCGATTAGGTTCATACAAAGTAAGCATTCTCTATCGCCGCAGCAGGGCAGAGATGCCAGCAGACCCGGCAGAAATAGAGCAAGCATTGGAGGAAGGGGTTGAAATTCACTTCTTGGTGGCGCCGGTTAAACTAAAAAGGCGTAATGGGAAGGTAAGTATAACTTGTACGAAGATGGAACTTGGCGAACCTGATGCTAATGGTAGACGGAAGCCCGTACCTATTAAGGGCAGCGAATTCAATAGGCAAGTGGATGTACTGATTACTGCTATTGGGCAAGCGCCTCAGTCACCGAGTGATTTTCGTCTCCGAATAGGCAGAGGTAGTACTATTCAGGTTGACCCAGTTACCCTTACCACGAATAGAGCAGGAATTTTTGCCGGTGGTGATGCTGTCACCGGACCGGCAACCGTAACCGAGGCCTTGGCATCTGGTAGATTGGCAGCTTATCGCATTGATGATTATCTTCAGCATAGATATCCGCGAATTGCCAGGGAGACACGAGAAGGTTTGGCAGGTGACCTACTGCCGGCGACAGTAGAGATGATCAGGAAAATCGGTCGGCTTGAGCCTCCGATTCTTCCGCCTGAGGCAAGGATAGAAGACTTCAAGCCGGTGGAGCTTGTCTACGATTGGTCAACCGCCATCAATGAGGCAAGGAGGTGCCTTCGATGTGGCATTGGGGCTGAGATAATGACACAAGACAAATGCGCTACCTGCCTAAATTGTATAAGAGTCTGCCCGTATCAAGTTCCACATTTGGATATTAACGGTGCGGTTCAGATACCAGTTGAGCAATGCCTGGCTTGTGGTATATGTGCTGCGGAATGTCCGGCAAAAGCGATAGTTTTTAGGAAGCCATATGACCGAAGACAGATAGTCGAAGAATTACATCATATACTTAAGTCTGCAGCGGAATTGAAATCCAAGCCGTTCATTGTTGGTTTCTGCTGCCAGTATGGGCTTTTCGGCACTGGTGCTCTGGCAAACCTGTGGAGGGAAGCTAAAGCCGGCATCTGGATAGTGCCCGTCTTGTGTGTGGCAAGAGTGGAAGCCGAACATATGTTGTACCCATTTGAAATGGGAGCAGAAGGAGTTTTCATCGCTGGGTGTGGGGGACAATGCGCCAGAGAGAATACAGCCTTGTGGACTAAGCAACGTATTGAAAAGACTAAAAAGACGCTAGCCCAGGTTGGCCTTGAGCCTGAGCGAATACGCAGTTTTATGTTGGGTGCTGCCAATGAGGATATTGGTAAGGAGTTAGATGATTTCGTTGGGCAAATGAGTGGGTTATATTTGACCTCGACAATAAGGCAGGAGGTGCAAAGTTGATAGTTGCGGAACAGAAGCCTCTTGAAGAAATTAGACTAATGATTGCTCCTTATCAGAGAGTGTTGGTCCTTGGCTGTGGTACATGCATGACGGTCTGTGATGCTGGTGGCGAACGTGAAGTATCCTTTCTTCACAGTGCATTACGACTGATGCAGACAAAAAGCGGGAATGTGGCTCATATTTTTTCGGAGTACATTTTGAAAAGGCAATGTGACCCTGAATTCATAGACCTTCTTGTTGAGAAAGTCAGTGATGTTGATGTTGTTCTTTCACTAGGTTGTGGCATAGGAGTACAAGCCATAGCCGAACGTTTCCCAGACATGCCTGTATTGCCTGGAGTTAATACTTCTTTTATGGGTATGGCTAAGGAGTGGGGTGTTTGGGATGAACGGTGTGCTGCATGTGGTGATTGCAGGCTGGAGGATACTGCTGGCATTTGTCCTATTACCAGGTGCACAAAGGGGATACTAAATGGGCCCTGCGCCGGCACTAAAAATGGCAAATGTGAAGCAAGTAAAGACATGGAGTGCGCGTGGATTCTCATCTACAAGCGACTGGAAAGGCTGCATCAACTTGAGAAAATGCGCAGATATTACCCCCCGAGGAATTTTCGTGCGGTTCCGAGGCCAAGGAGGCTCGTTAAAAAAGTTAGTATTGGTGCAGGAGAAAGCGATGGCTAATTCATTGTTTGAGGAGAAAATCTATTCTGATGTGTTCCTGGTGACGACAGAGATTGGCCCACCAAAAGGGGTAGATGTGTCAGAAATGATTCACCACATAGAACTACTAAAAGATAAAGTTGATGCAATCAATGTTACTGACCATCAGAGTTCGGTGATGCGCTTTCCGTCGTTGGGTGGCTGTCTGCTGGTACGAGAATTGGGTGGGGAACCTATTCTTCAAGTAACCTGTCGTGATCGCAATCGTCTAGCTCTTCAAGCTGATCTTCTTTTTGCATACTCCAGGGATGTCCGTAATGTCCTTTGTCTTACGGGTGATTCTATTGATGTAGGTGACCATAGAGAAGCCAAGCCCGTCTTTGATTTAGATTCAATTCAGTTATTGAAAGCGATAAGAACTATGGAATCTGGAATGGATATGGCAGGTAACGAACTTAAAAATGCTCCGAAATTTTGTGCTGGTGCCTCAGTGCATCCTGAAGCAGATTTCATCGAACCTCAGCTCGTTAAATTTGACAAGAAAGTTATTGCGGGGGCGCAATTTTTTCAGACCCAGGGCATCTTCGACTTGGGAAGTCTTCGGCGGTTCATGCAATATGCCTCACAGTTTAATGTGAAAATATTGGCAGGAATCATAGTACTGGCTTCAGCCAGAATGGCTCGATATATGAATGACAATGTCCCGGGAATAATTGTCTCTCAAGATATTATAGACGAACTTGCCACTGTGGAGAAAGGCAAAGGGCTACAAAAGGGGATAGAGATTGCTGCCCGCCTGATAAAGGCGATAAGAGAAGAAAAACTATGCCACGGTGTGCATGTTATGGCTGTAGGTAATGAAGGTATTGTGCCTGAGATCCTGGAGGCAGCTGAATTGGCCAGCGTCGGTCGTTGAGATGATAATTTACTGAAATGAATGCAGGGTTTAGTCAATGAATTAATTCTAATTATGGAGGTAAAGGAATATGGGAAACAGCGCAAAAATACTAATCATAGATGACGAACTCGATTTCATGGAAGCCTTCCGGATGGTATTTGAAGCTAAATCATATCAAGTGGTCACAGCATCAAATAGAGTAGAGGCTCAGGATATGATGAGCGCAAAGCCTGACATCATTGTGTTGGGCACTCTTGCCCCTGCGGGACAAGCATTCGCTATGCACAAGTGGTTAAAAGAGCATCCAAAATACAAAGATGTACCACTAGTGGTAATTGATGCTAGCTATGAGGAACGTAATATCAAAGGATGGAGAAGGTTTGAAGGAATACAACTTGAATGTGAAGCTTATATGACTAAGCCGATAGAGCCAGCTTCGATAGTACCACGAATTCAAAGCCTGCTTGAAGAAGTAACCAGGCCTAGAAAGATAAAGGTGCTCATAGTAGATGACCATACAATGGTCAGGCATGGGATACGTGCCCTTCTCTCAGTGCAAAAAGACATGGAAGTGATAGGTGAGGCTGTTAACGGGCAGGATGCGCTTGAGCAGGTGCAGCGACTTTCCCCAAACGTTGCATTAATGGATATAGTCATGCCTGTTATGAGTGGCCTAGAGGCAACAAGACGAATAAGTAGCGAATATCCTCTAACAAGAGTTTTGATTCTGACTCAATATGACGAAGAAGAGAACATGCTTGTTGCCAAGCAGGCGGGAGCGCATGGCTTTATCCCCAAAAGGGCAGCAAGCTCAGATCTCGTGGATGGAATAAGGTCTGTAAATGAGGGGAAATATTCTCCATGGTCACTATCATAACTCTGTTAGGTGTGGAAGGACGATTAGGAGGGTAGAATGCGACGAATATGTGAGACCTGTGAGTTCGCTAAGGATTTTGTCGTGGGACCTGGCATATCAGGCTCTGAGGAAGGTGTGGAGTGCACTAATTTAGAGTTTGCTAAATATCTTGATAGGCTACAAAAAAGCAATTCTTACCAAAGAGAGTTCAGCGAACGCGGCTTTATCAATGTATTTAGAGTAGAAGCAGTCGCCTCTGATGAAAACGAAGCGTGTCAGTTTTGGAGAGCTAAAAGACAGAAGCGCAAGAAGACTATAAAGTAGTTAAAACCCCTATCGAAAAACAGTATTTTTGCGCTTGCCTTCACCTACTTGAGCATGTTATAATCCAGCTTTGGCAAAGCAGGCAAAGCTCGGAGATTTACTTGCAAGCGACCCTTGTTTATTGCATCTTAAATCATAGGCCTACTATTTTGGCTGATGTCAGGCCTTCGGCCTCCCGATCAACTTTTGTCATACCATTCCTTATGATGAGTGGACCTGTTGTAGGATTTTCCTTGCACTCAGATATAGATTAGGGGCAAACTAATGAATTGGGGAGGTGATAATTATCATTGACGTATATTGAATTCAGAGCTAGAGTTCGAGCAAAATAAACAGCCTTCAAAAGAAGGAGGAAAAACGAGAAATGACTGCAAAGATTATAAGTGGTACTGAAGTAGCTGCCGAAATCCGAGAGGAATTAAAAGGCAGGGTGCAAAAAGTTAAGGAGAAGGGGGTGACTCCGTCACTAGCTGTGGTGCTGGTGGGAGAAGACCCAGCCTCGGTCTCCTATGTTACCGCTAAGGCTAAGGGTTCTGAGGAAATAGGCATGCATGAGGAGACAATTCGCCTACCGGCAGATACTCCGGAGGCAGAAGTTCTAAAAACAGTCGATAAACTCAATAAAGACCCTAAATTTCATGGCATATTGGTACAGCTACCGTTACCCAAACACATTGACACCGGAAAAGTGATTAATTATATCTCCCCAGAGAAAGATGTAGACGGCTTTCATCCGGTGAATGTGGGCAAGGCGCTCAGAGGCGAGCCATGTCCTTTGCCCTGCACTCCTCACGGAGTTCAGGAGTTATTGGTCAGGAGCGGCAATGACCCTAGCGGCAAGCATGTCGTTATCTGCGGCCGGAGCAACATTGTAGGTAAGCCTCTGGCGGCTATCCTGATGCAGAAAAAGAAAGGGGCTAATGCCACAATCACCATCTGCCACACCGGAACCAAAGACATAGGCTATTTTGCCAGACAGGCTGACATTGTCGTGGCTGCTATGGGTGTTCCCAAGGCAATAACTGCCGATATGGTCAGAGACGGAGCGGTGGTTATCGATGTCGGCGTTAATCGCGTGGAAGATAAAACGAGGGAGAAGGGCTTCCGCTTGGTTGGTGATGTCGACTTTGATGCCATCAAGGAAAAGGCATCGGCAATAACTCCCGTTCCCGGTGGCGTCGGTCCGATGACAGTAACTATGTTGCTGATGAATACCGTAGAAGCAGCCGAGTTGAAAGCAGGAATAACTGGCTAGAAAAGAAATATATTACGTTGTTTTTTGGCTATTCGGCACAGATTTAAAATAGATAAGAATATAAGGAGGATATTATATGGCTTATGATGCAGTAAAAATGAAGGACTGGCAGATTTCAGAGGCAGCCGAAAAGAACATGCCCACCCCTGATGAGTGGCAGGAAAAGCTCGGCCTAGAAAAGGACGAGATTATCCCCTATGGCAGGCTGTGCAAGCTCGATTTCATGAAAATCATCGAGCGCCTAAAGAAAAAGCCGGACGGTAAGTATATTGAGGTAACTGCTATTACACCAACACCGTTAGGTGAGGGTAAAAGCACCACGTCATGCGGCCTTATGGAAGGACTGGGCAAGCGGGGCAAGAATGTAGGCGGCGTACTTCGTCAGCCATCCGGCGGTCCCACCATGAACATCAAAGGCACCGCTGCTGGCGGTGGCAATGCGCTTCTAATTCCCATGACCGAGTTCTCAATGGGGCTTACCGGCGATATCAACGACATCATTAACGCTCACAATCTGGCTATGGTAGCACTTACTGCCAGGATGCAGCACGAGCGTAATTACGACGATGCTGAACTTGCCAAACGTAACCTGCGTCGTCTGGACGTTGACCCCACCCGCGTAGAAATGGGCTGGATAATCGACTTCTGTGCTCAGAGTCTCCGAAACATAATCATAGGCATGGGCGGAAAAATGGACGGCTTCCTGATGCAATCCAAGTTCGGCATTGCCGTTAGCTCCGAGCTTATGGCTATGTTATCAATAGTCAAAGACCTGGCAGACCTGCGCCAGAGAATGGACAAAATCACCGTAGCCTTTGACAAGAAGGGCAACCCTGTAACCACCGGCGACCTGGAAGTCGGCGGTGCTATGACTGCCTGGATGCGCAACACCATCAATCCCACGCTGATGTGCACTGCTGAGTACCAGCCGTGCATGGTGCATGCCGGCCCCTTTGCCAACATTGCCGTAGGACAATCTTCCATTATTGCCGACCGAATTGGTCTGAAGATGTTCGACTACAATGTTACCGAGAGTGGCTTTGCGGCAGACATCGGTTTCGAGAAATTCTGGAATGTGAAGTGTCGCTTAAGTGGATTAATACCGCATGTATCAGTGCTCACCACTACTATCAGGGCACTTAAGATGCACGGTGGAGGACCGAAAGTAGTAGCTGGTTTACCTTTGCCCGATGCTTATACAAAGGAAGACCTTAAAACCCTGGAGAAGGGTCTACCCAACATGATACAGCACATTAACACTATCAGAACAGCTGGTATTAATCCAGTAGTATGCATCAATGCCTTCCACACCGATACTAAAGATGAGATTGCCATGGTGCGCAAGGCGGCTGAGGCGGCTGGGGCACGTTGTGCTCTTTCTACACACTGGGCAGATGGCGGTGATGGCGCACTGGAGCTCGCTGATACGGTTATGGATGCCTGCAACGAGAAGAATGATTTCAAGTTCCTTTATCCGCTAGAGATGAAGCTTCGTGAGCGGGTGGAGAAAATCGCCAAGGTGGTCTATGGAGCAGACGGTGTGTCATGGACACCTGATGCCGAGGCTAAAGCAAAGATGTTTGAAAGTGACCCGCAATATGGTGATTATATGACCATGATGGTGAAGACGCATCTCAGCCTGACACATGACCCAACACTGAAGGGTGTTCCAAAGGGCTGGACATTACCTGTCCGCGACGTCTTGATCTATTCGGGGGCTAAATTCCTCTGTCCGTGTGCCGGAACCATCAGCCTGATGCCAGGCACCAGCTCTGACCCTGCTTTTAGAAGGGTGGATGTCGATGTGAAGACCGGCAAGGTAATGGGCATATTCTAAAGAAAGTAGGCAAATGCTCTAAGGCTGGGTGGTGCTTTGCACAGCCCAGCCTTTTTGGTTACAATCAACTTCGAGGTTAAATTGGCACAAGAAGAACTAATCCGAGAATTCGAGCCTATCTTCTATCCTAAGTCCATTGCTGTTGTCGGCGTTTCCCAAAATGTATTCAAGGTAAGCTCTCTTTGGCTAAAGGCTATCATGGATGCCGGTTTCAGCGGCGCTATTTATCCGATTAATCTACGAGGTGGTGAATTTCTAGGATTGAAAGTTTACTCTAGCGTTAGAGAAATTCCGGGGGTTGTAGACTACGTTATTGTCTCTATTCCCAGGGAAGCCGTACCTGATTTGCTGGATGACTGTGCTAATAAAGTAAAAGCTGTTCATTTCTTCACCGCTGGCTTTAGCGAGACAGGTGATGCTGTAGGATATCAGCTTGAGGATGAGTTAGTTAGAAAAGCACGAGACGGCGGTTTCCACATAATCGGGCCTAATTGCATCGGCGTTTATTCTCCGGAGAGTAAAGTACCCTATGGGCCCAGTGGTAAGATAGGCAAAATTGGCTCAGTAGGTTTTGTATCTCAAAGCGGAGGCATCGGTGAAAAGCTAGTTGAGCTTGGAGCTGCTAGAGGTATCAACTATAGCAAAGGAGTTAGCTTTGGCAATGGTATTGACCTTGACAGTGCTGATTTCATGGAGTATATGGCTGTTGATCCGAGGGTCTCCGTTATAGGTGCTTATCTTGAGGGTACAAGAAACGGTCGCCGACTATTCGAGGCAATGAAAGAGGCGGCTGGGGTAAAGCCCGTAGTTGTGTGGAAAGCTGGAAGGACTGACGTGGGTGCTGCAGCAGCCCTATCTCATACTGGTTCTTTAGCCAGTTCGGCAAACATTTGGTCAGCAGCACTAAGACAATGTGGCGCTGTTGAAGTTAAAAGTGTCGAGGAGCTAGCCGATACCTTGCTAATCTTTCAGCAGCTTGGGCAATGGAAAGGTACTGGCACTGGCACTGGCATAGCCGTGGTAGGTGGATTGGCAGATGGTGGTGGTGGTATCTCTGTTTCAGCTAGCGATGCTTGTGCTGAACTTGGACTTCATATTCCGTCCCTATCCGTGGAGACGAGACGAAAGTTATCCGGTGTTCTGGGCCAGATAGGCAGTATCTTGCATAATCCTGTGGATGTAAGTCAAAGCGGTAGCAATCCTTCTATAATACGAAAAGTCCTTGAGCTTATCCTTTCCGATACAGCCGTAGAGTTGGTTATAATCCAAGAGGATGCAGGGATACTCTTAAAGTATTTTCCTTTGGAGTGGGTTCAAGACATAAATGCTGTTTTTGTCGATCTCAGTACCAGACAAGGCAAGCCGATTGTTGTTGTCTCACCGCCTGGGCTTTTTGGGCTTCAGCGTCTTGAAATTGAACAAATGTTAACTCAGTCTTCAATACCGGTTTTCCCCACCATGGAACGAGCAGCTAAAGCCGTCGCAAACATTAGCGGCTATTATCGGTTGCAGA
>Ga0256868_10001082_pt1 | contig 15254 bp, 15 predicted proteins | sample RVTome_13_FD_187341 | JGI IMG/M metagenome (GOLD analysis project Ga0256868, IMG submission 187341) | Soil microbial communities from uranium-contaminated site in the Upper Colorado River Basin, Wyoming, United States - RVT92D227 HiSeq ... | reverse complement strand
TGCAGCGGTGTCGTTATACATTTCTCTTGATAATCCTCAAATATTTGAACTTGCTTCGGTTGTTTGTTCGTAGGTGTTATGCGCATCCGATTGCAAATTAGCACGGTGCAACTTTGATGAAGAAAGAAATATAACTGATTGTTTTATTTATCCCAAAATTTCTTTAACTTCAACATACATATCTATTTCAAAAAAATTCAGCCCGTTCTGTTTTAGAATTTTATGAACCGCCCTTCAGAGCTGGTTAAGAATTTCTTTGGTCTTTTTCTGCATTTTTCTTCCTGCATATTTACTGTCTTCATGGTCATATCCAAGCAGATGAAGAAGGCCGTGGAGTAAAAGTCTTTTCAGTTCTTCATTGAAAGTAATGCCATTTTCAATTGCCTGTCTTTTAGCCTTATGGATGTTTATGACGATATCACCGAGCATAAAGTGCTGAGAGCTGAGTGCTGAGAGCTGAGTGCTGACATCTATCTGCGGAAAAGAGAGGACGTCCGTGGTTCTGTCAACCCCCCGGTACTGTTGGTTGAGGACTCTCATCCTCCTGTCATTAACAAGGAGGATGCTGAGTTCAGCCCTGTGCAGACCGAGTAGATTGAGAGCCTTCCTGAGAAGATCTGTTATCTTCTGCTGATTTACCTTTAGCAGCCTTTGCTGGTTCTTTATATAGACCTTCATTTGAAAAATCGAAACCCGGATAATCTATCCTTTTATGGAATATGCCCGTGAGAACATAGGTAAAACGCTTTTTGATCTCATGGATATCCTTCAGGGTAAGTTCGCACTCGTCGAGCTGACCCTCGAGGAATATATGGTTTATAATCCTGTCCACTAACGATGCAATTCTTGCAGGGGTCGGATCGGTCAGAACCTTCGATGCAGCCTCAACCGCATCTGCCATCATGACGAGTGCTGCAACACGTGTCTGGGGCTTTGGACCATGATATTTATAATCATCTTCGGCAAGCGCGATATTCTCTCCTTTCTCTTTTGCCTTCTGGTAGAAATAGCTTATGAGCATAGTACCGTGATGCTGCTGTATGATATCAATAATCGGCTCGGGAAGCTTGTGCTGCTTTGCCAGATCAATACCTTCTTTGACATGGTTGATAATGATCATACTGCTCATGTGGGGAGTCAATTTATCGTGTTTGCTGGGTGAACCGCTCTGGTTTTCGACAAAGTAATCAGGCATCTTTACTTTTCCGATGTCATGGTAATATGCACTTACCCTTGCAAGTAAAGGGTTTACGCCGACTGCCTCTGCTGCAGATTCGACGAGACTGCCAACTATGACGCTGTGGTGATATGTTCCAGGTGCGGAGACCATCAGATTTTTCATGATTGGCTGATTAAGGTCAAGGAGTTCGAGAAGGCTTATATCCGTAGTAACCTTGAAGGTGTATTCGATGAGAGGGAGCAGAAGCGAGACAATCGCAGCAACACTCATCCCTCCAAGGGCTGCAAACAGGATAGATGAAGGGACTTTAAGGGTGAAAAGTTCACCCTTAAAAAGCAGTATGATGATGACGGTGACGACATTAGATGCGATTACATAACCTCCTCCCTTCAGAAGTCCTGATCTCTTCTTGCATCTTATGACACCGAAAGCTGCTGTAATGCTTCCAACGAAAGCATAAAAGGTAAAAGATGCATCATGAAGCCAGACCCCGGCAAGAAGACTAACCGTAAAGGAAAAGGTGATTGCGGTATGAAAGTCAAAAAGGAGAGAGACAAGCATCGCACCGGCAGGAATCGGAATCCCAAATACTGCACTGTCCAGGTACTGATATTCAAGACCCTTTGAAAGATTATACAGGAGATAAGCGAACAATCTTCCTATCAGGAGTGTGCCTGTGAGCAACAAACCAAGGAGGAGGAGCATGTTATATTTTTTTACATAGGCAGGCTTATATCTCATGATATCCCGGTAAAGAATGAACATCAGGAGAGATGCGATCATGAACCCACCAATGAGCTGTTCAGGACCAAAATTTACCTGTATCGACAAAGCTGCAACAAAACCGCAGAAAATGATGAAATATAATCTTATAAGCTTATCCCTTTTGTTTAAACGCATCTGGGTACCGGTTCCTTTTTCAGTATTTCCGTTGAGCAGAGTCTTTAAAAAGGAGGCAATTCTGCCGGTTTTATTCTTCGACTGGCCGTTTTTCGTATCTTTCATATGCCTTGACGATCTCCTGGACAAGCTTGTGTCTTACGACGTCTCTTTCAGAGAAATAAATAAGCTTTATCCCTTCTATACCGCTTAATATCTTCCCGGCCTGTATGAGCCCTGACATTTTTCCATGCGGCAGGTCTATTTGCGTAATATCTCCTGTAATAACCGTCTTGGAATTAAAGCCGAGTCTGGTAAGATACATCTTCATCTGCTCGGATGTGGTGTTTTGAGCCTCATCCAGTATGATAAAGGAATCGTTGAGAGTTCTACCTCTCATGAATGCCAGAGGTGCTATTTCGATAATTCCGCGGTCTACCAGTTTCCCGACTTTTTCCGGTTCCATCATATCGAATAATGCATCATACAGTGGCCTGAGGTAAGGATTTACTTTTTCAAACATATCCCCGGGAAGGAAACCGAGTTTTTCACCTGCTTCCACCGCCGGTCTCGCAAGGACAATCCTGCTGATCTGCTTTTTTAAAAACGCATTAATAGCCATTGCCATTGCAAGATACGTTTTTCCAGTTCCGGCAGGACCAATCCCGATGACGATATCGAAATTCTTTATAGCCTCTATATACTGACGTTGAGTTTCTGTCTTTGGAATAATGAAACGCCTTTTTGAAGAAACAGGGATATTGTTCAGGAACAGGTCCCTTACCGAGACGTATTCACCTTCCCTGGCTATAGATCTAAGCGCAAAGCGGATATCTTCAGGGTTAAGGTTGTATCCTTCAGAACTGATAGAGCGAATATCCTGGACGATTTTATTTGCCTTTTCAATAAGGTTATCATCGCCCTGTAAGAAAATCTTGTTCCCTCTCTGGGAGATAATGATGCCGAGGGATTCCTCTATTATTTTTAGGCTCTTGTCGAGTTTTCCATTGAGCAGATCAACTTCTTTTTCCCTGTCAAGTTCGATTTCTAACGTGACCGTATATCCCTCCTTAAGGCTTGAATGTTACAAATGTCTTTAAACCTTCCGCCTTCTTCAATTTGATCGACAGAAAATCAGCCTCTTTTCTGGTACTGAATTCGCCTACCATGACTTTGAAGAGCTTTTCATGTTTTTTGGTACGGAAAGGAATCACAAATGTCTTATATCCTTTTTTATCAAGTTTTGCTTTGAGAGAATCTGCATCAGCCTCGTTTTTGAATGCTCCAGCCTGAACAGTATATTTTCGTGTTTTTGAGGTTCCCTGATCTTTCGATTCATTGGTTTTATGATCTGCCTTGAGCTTAGCTGACTCTTTTACCTGTGCCTGGTTAAGGGGTTCTTTTTTTTGCTGAACTTCAGACTGTTTCTTCGTTCCCTCCTGAGCCTTGGTTTCTTGCGTTTGGTTAGCTTGCCCGGTTTTCTGTGTTTCAGGTGGTATCGGCGTTGTCTGGATTTCATTTGCAGGCTGCTGCTGAACCGTTGTCTCGCTGTTTACTATTGCTCTGTCTTTTGCAATATCGCTTTCCTGAGGAGGTATAGCTGATATCTGATTTTCAAGGGCAGGATTATAGCTTTTACCTACAAAGAAGCCCAGTATGAAACTCAGGGATGACGCAATAACAAGAGATAGAATAATAATCCCTTTGCCGATAAAGAGTACTGATGATTTGTCTTTGAAATCCGACCTTTTCATACGATAAGCATAGCATCACCATAAGAGAGAAATCTATACTCTCTGGCGATCGCTTCCTTATATGCCTTCATCAAGTTGTTAAAACCGCAAAGTGCAGAAGCTAACATGAGCGGCGTAGACCTGGGAAGGTGAAAGTTTGTCACAAGGGAATCGATGACTTTAAAGCCGTATCCTGGATATATGAAAATGTCGGTTGTCCCTTTTAATCTTCCGTTTTGAGCGGTTACGTTACATCTGCCGCTTGAAAAGCCTTCTATAGCCCTCGTTGTAGTTGTTCCTACAGAGATAACTCTCTTGCCGGATGCCCTCGTCTCTCTGATTTCAGAGATCAGCTTCTTATCTATCTCAAAATATTCATTGTCCATGGGATGTTCTTCTACCTGCTCTGCTCTGATGGGTCTGAATGTTCCAACCCCGACATGTAGCGTCAATTCCCTCAGCATAATGCCCTTGGTGGTTATCTCTTTGAGAAGAGCGCCGGTGAAATGAAGGCCTGCTGTAGGTGCAGCTATTGACCCCTCCTCTTTTGCAAAAACAGTCTGGTAGGTTTCTTTATCAGATTCATCAGGAAGACGTTTAATATAAGGCGGCAGAGGCATATCTCCGTATTTCCAGATAATATCCCTGAAGTCCCCGGAATATATGAATTTTGCTGTATTTCCGCTGACAAGTTCTGCCTGTAATTCACTTGAAATACTCAGCATACCTGTGAAATTTCCTTTTGTGAGAACCTCCCATGCAGTATTATCTATTCTCCTGACGAGAAGCATTTCCAGCTTGCCTCCGTTCTGCTTAAATCCTATGATCCTGGCAGGAAAAACCTTTGTGTTGTTTAACAAAAGCATGTCTCCATTATCAAGGTATGATGGAAGGTCAGAAAACCTTTTATGATCCACTGTACCATCCCTGTGAAGCACGAGGAGCCTTGAATTGGCGCGGTCTTTGAGGGGTCTTTTTGAGATCAGGCTTTCAGGGAGAGAAAAGTCGAAATCAGTAATTTTCATAGAATTGTATTATTGTGCCGGGGTAGAAAAAGGCAAGGATCTCTTTGTAGTTTTTTCCTTCACGAGCCATCTCCAGGGAGCTCCACTGACACAGGCCGACACCATGCCCGTATCCTCTACCCACGAATATTAACCAATCTCCATTTTTTGATACCGTAAAATTTGTGCTCGGTAAATTTTTCCATCCAAGTGCCTTTCTGATGTTAATAGCACTGATTGTGATTGTTCCGGAATTTGTCTTAAAATCAAGCAGATTTACTCTGTGTGTTGAAGTAAATGATTTTATTGATATCCCCTTGATGCCCGATATCTTTAACAACCTTTCGATTTCAGAAATCTGAAATGTTCTTTCCCATTCCGAATAGGGAGATAAATCACAGCTTGACTCAACAGATTTCAGATAAGGGTAACTTTTACCAAAAACATCCTGCGGATTTTCCGTCTTTCCACCGCATGTTGAGTGATAAAATGCCTCTATTGGTATGCCATTATAGGTAAGTATTTCTCCTTTTGTTTCTTCTACAGCATATGATATTCTGACATCAGGATTGTTTCCTTTATAAACCTGATGAAGGACAGAGGATGCAATATGATACAGGGGGTTGGTGTTCTTTCCTTTCTGGTAGAGAGCATATGTCCTTGAGATAACAGCCTGCGCTTTAAGAGCTTCCATATCCCAGTCAGGACTGACCTCTACGGCAACGACGTCTTTGATATAATCCTCCAGGGGGAGTTCGTTGATAATATAAAGACCGCCATCGCCTTTCCAGACATCGATATTGCCGGCGTAACGCGTCCCCATTACGAGAAGATCTCCCTTCATGCTGCCGATCCGCTCTATTTTTTCATTCTTTGCGGGGATTTTCGGATAGACCTCATTTACAATAAGTACTTTTATATTTTCTGCAGCGTAAACATGCCATGCGAAGATAAAGATGAATAAGGCAATAAGAATGAATCTTGTCATTTTATCCACTATTGGTTATTTCCTCCTCAGAAGCAGAAAAATAAGGGTCAGTAACAGACTCAAGAGAATGCTTGTAGCCAGGGGAAAATAAAATGTAAAATTTTTCTTCTGGATTAAGATGTCTCCAGGGAGTCTGCCAAGCCAGGAGATTTTTCCAGAAAGCAGCAAGAGTCCACCAATGACGATGACTATGATGCCAAGAATGATGAGAGACTTGCCGATATACTGTATACCGTCGGTCATTTTATATAATCTTCTTTCTCTTCTGGTTACTTCCTGGTGCCTAGTGCTTACTGTTTGCTTTTTTTAGGTATCTTTCCATCTCCGAGTAGATACACCCGCAATACTTCTGTCTGTATAAACCAAGCTCCTTTGATATTTTGATACTATCCTTCCACCCTGGCCTGAAGTCTTCATAATAAAAAGGTATGGAATATCTCCTGGCTGCTTCCATACCCGTCTTTATTATCATATCAAATTTCTGATATGGACTTACAAGAAGAGAAGTTGTAAAACCGTCAAGTCCCATCTTTTTGGCAGTACTCGCTGTCTCATTCAGTCTCATTGAATAGCAGATTGAGCATCTTTCATCTTCGTTATTCACTACTGCTCTTATGAACTCTTTCAGGCCGTAATGTTCAAAATATTCAATTTCAAGGCTCCATGCCTTCTGCAGTCTCTGAACTGCATCGAGCCGCATCTGATACTCTGTATATGGATGGATGTTCGGATTCAGCCATAGTCCCCTGATATCAATACCTTTTGATAAGAGATTTTTTAGCGGGTACAAACAGCAGTTTGCACAGCAGATATGCATTAAAAGCTTCATATCATTTCAATTATACTGGTTACAATTACCACTACATATATAATAATATATTCAACATTCAACTTTTACTAAAAAATAAACCTATGCTTTTCTTTAGTGTATATGAACAGATTTTCGGAGACTTTTTGTTTTAATACATTTGATTGAATGTTTCGGGGATTATTTCATTTAAGAGTGTTTTTTGTTTTTTAAGTTTTCGAAAAGTTTCATTTCACCCGTAAAAGCAAGGTTGAGATGGGAATATGCCTTTTCCGTGGCTTTCCGTCCCTGAGATGTCCTGATGATAAACCCTGTATTCAGCAGATATGGTTCAACAACATCCAGCAGAACGTCTGTTTCTATTTGGAGTGTTGCAGAGAGTGCTTCGATACCGACCGGACCACCTTTATAGTTCAGGATAATCGTATTCAACAGCTTTCTATCGAGCCCTCCCAGTCCTGACTCATCGATTCCCTCCAGCGATAGTGCCTCAATAGCGACGTCTCTTGTTATTTTCCCATGAGCCCTGACCTGGGCATAATCACGAACACGTTTTAAAAGCCTGTTTGCAACCCTTGGAGTGCCTCTCGCCCTGCAGGCTATTTCGTAAGAACCGTCCTTGTCAATAGGTATATCCAATATTGAGGCAGAACGCTTTACGATATGAACCAGGTCTTTTTCATTATAGAAATCAAGATCTCTTGTGATACCGAACCTCTCTCTCAGGGGAGCGGAAAGGAGGCCGGACCTGGTTGTAGCACCAATCAAGGTAAAAGCTTCAAGCCTGTATCGGTGAGTCCTTGCATGAACGCCTTTATCAAATATGAAATCCACTGCAAAATCTTCCATAGCAGGATACAGGAATTCCTCGACAATTTTCGGTATGCGATGGATTTCATCGATAAACAGGATATCACCTTTCTCAAGGTGGGTGAGAATGCCCATAAGGTCACCGCCTTTTTCTAAGGCAGGTCCTGAGGAGGTGATTATTTTGGTTCCCATCTCGTTAGCGATAATGTGGGCTAATGTTGTTTTCCCCAGCCCCGGAGGACCGTTAAACAGGATGTGGTCTAATGATTCCTTCCTCTTAAGAGCAGCCTCTATGGCTATTTTCAAGGTTTCGGCAACTTTATCCTGCCCTATATATTCAGAAAGCCATTTGGGTCTCAGGGTAATACTATTTTCTTCATCTACAGGAATATTATCCTTTAAAATGTCCGGGACATTGTTTGCTTCTTCATATATCATTTATTCTGACCTCTGTATACTTCTTCAAACAATTCCTCGGAAGAGCTTATGCGGGGATTCCGTTTTATGGCTTCTTCGATCATTTCCCGTGCTTCCAAATGTTTATGCCCAAGCTGGGTTACAAGCACGTCCTCAACTTCTTTTGTGAAATCTTCGGCAACAGGAGGTGCTGTTTCGACTTCCGGCATTAGTGCATACTTTGCCACTTTTCCTTTAAGGGTTGCAATGATCTTTTCAGCTTTTCGTTCGCCTATGCCTTTCAGCTGTTTCAGTGCTTTTGAATCTTTATCTTCGATTGAACGTGCTATTTCCCTGACAGCTTTTGTAAGTGCCTTGACAGCTGCAGCAGGGCCGATGTCTTCAACGGAGATGAAAAGCTCAAAGAACTCTTTATCGAGGGGAGATTGAAACCCGACAAGGACGGGTTTGGGCTGCCTCTCTGTCTGATTGTATGAAACATGCAGTTCCAGTTCGTCGCCATCCGAATTACTTCTTTTAATCCTGTTCATTACATATGCAGGTATCAATATATCATATCCTATGCCGTTGACCACCATTGTCAACCTGTCTTCATAAGCATGGTTAAACCTCAGAATACCTTTCAGATAAGATATCATTTTTGCCCTTTCGGTATTTTTCTGTAAAATGCTGTCAAGGCGATAGCCAGTGCATCAGATGCATGAACGGATTTAATATCATCAACTTTAAGCAGTTTCATGATGGCTGACTTTAGCTGGGATTTTCCGGCTCCACCATATCCGACCAGGGCATTTTTTACTTCCCTCGGTGTAATCTCCACCATTGAAATATTATTCTGACAAACAGATAAATATATAATACCTAAAACGCTTCCCAATAATATACCGGCCCGTGGATACCTGACAAGGGAAAATACATTCTCCACTGCTATCAGTTCAGGATGTAGCGAGCGTATTAAATTATTCGTATCTGTATGAATCTGCGAAAGCCTTGAGGATATATGTTCTCTGGGCGAGGTCTTAATGTAACCGCATTTAAGCATTGAAGGAACACCCTTCTCACATTTGATTGCGCCGAAACCTGTTGTCGTTAAACCGGGATCGATTCCAAGTATTATCATATCGGAAAGTCAAGGTGCATTCATGAAGACAATTCGTTATTTTTTCCTCGGTGCCTCGAAAAGTATCTCCTCGACCATCTGGCAGATGACGTGTCCGAGTGTTATGTGCGTCTCCTGAATCCTGGGGGTATTATCAGATGGGACAATAAAGGCAAATGTTGCCTTCGATGCGAATTTTTCTCCTTTAAAGCCTGTGAAGGCAATTGTCGTCAGCTTCTTTTTCTTTGCCACATCCATGGCCTTAAGGACGTTGGGCGAATTTCCGCTGGTACTGATTGCAATGACTATGTCTCCTTCTTCAGAAATGGCTCTCAGCTGTTTTGCGAAGACATCGGAGAAATCATAATCATTGGCTATTGAAGTGATGACAGCCATGTCGGTATTAAGAGATATAGCCGGAAGGCCTGGACGTTCTCTCTTGAACCTGTTAATAAACTCTGCTGCAATGTGTGATGCATCAGTTGCACTCCCGCCGTTTCCGAACAGGATAAGTTTTTTCCCCTCATTAAAGGCATTGGCAATAACCTTTGAAACCTCAAATATCTTGTCGGTATTTTTTCCGTCGATGAATTTTTCCTTGACCTGGATGCTTTCTTCAAATGCCCTGAGTATTTTATCTTTCATGCCGAAAATTTATAAGCTGAAGTGATTTTTTCAAATAGAGTACCCAAATCAGAGTCATATGTCAATCATCATTGATAAATCTTGACGTTTTCAATATTCATATGCAATACTATCGGCGAAGTTTCGGAAGTATTGTTGTATACAGCTTCAAGGACTTTGGACTTTGTAGCTTTTATACCATTATTCCGTAATCTTCTATTTTTATTATCAAGGAGGTGTAGTAGAATGGTAAAAGGGACCGTTAAATGGTTCAACGAGTCCAAAGGCTTTGGATTCATTACCAAGGAGGATGGTGGAGATGTTTTTGTACATTACTCTGCCATTCAGGGAAATGGATTTAAGACACTGGCCGAAGGTCAGGCAGTCAGCTTTGAAGTTGTTGACGGCCCAAAGGGCCCCAAAGCAGAAAACGTTACGAAAATCTAACCTAAAAAATGCAGGTTCCGGGAGATCGGAACCTGCATTCTCTATAAACCTTCCTTTCAATCTTTGCAACAATTCAACCAGAATCTTTTTTAATAAAGATTTTCTACGAGTCATTAACCCAACACGTACAACAGAAGCATAGATATTTTATAAAACAATGATTTGCTGTAAAATAAAATTCTATGGAAAAAGAAGAATACCTGGAAATAATTGATTATCAGGGAAATGTCATCGGCTCTGCACCGAGGTCAGAGGCTCACGGCAATCCCTCCTTGATGCACAAAGTTGTGCATGTTCTCGTATTTAACAAAAATGGAGAAGTCCTCCTTCAGAAACGCTCGCAGAACAAGGATGTTGCCCCGGGAAGATGGGACACATCAGTCGGCGGACATGTGGGGGTGGGAGAGGATTTAATCGTTTCGTCCAAGAGGGAGATGCATGAAGAACTCGGGATCACCGGATTAGAACCTGAATATCTCTATTCGTATATTCACAGCAATGTTTTCGAGACAGAACTTGTAGCCACCTATCGATGCCTCTATGAAGGAGATTTTGCCTTTAACAGGGAAGAGATTGATGAATTAAGATTCTGGAGCTTCGATGAAATACGGGAAGTAATCGGTAACAAGATATTGAGCGATAACTTTGAACACGAGTTTCAGACATATCTCGGCTATCTGGGGATAATGTAGTAAAATTACCATTAATAAGACTGCTTCAGTTGACTGCTATCTCTGTTTTACAAAGCTGATATTTCTAATCTCTGCGGAAGGACCTTCCTTTGACGGACCCATAGCAGTCACCCGGTAATTCCTCTTGACAGAGGGATTGTCCTTGTCAATAAAAGAAGGGGTCCTGGACTCTCCAATGAACTTGAAACCCCCCTCCTTGTCCATTTCCCTATAAACCCTGTATCCAACTATCCAAGTCTCGGGCGGCTCTTTCCATATGAGATATATTCTCTCCTTTGCTGGAACTGCCTGTAAGCCTGCAGGAGCAGACGGCACGAATTCAGACGGATCTATGTTAATTTCTTCAGATGAAGGGCCTTCATCCCTGATACTGCCCCCTCTGAGGCTTCTCACCGTGTAATAAACAACTTTATTGATGTCAAAAGTATCCCTGAAAGAAGTTTCCTTAAGGGGTTCCTTATTTGCCGGCATAAGAGAATAAATACCTTTTTTGTCACTTTTGTATACGTTGTATAAAATTCCTTCACCTGAAATTTTCCATCTGATCGTTAATGAATCATATTCGACACTAAAAAACAGGCTGTCCGGTGGGGAAGGCACTCCTGCCGGCATTACTTCTAATACTTGAGAATCATTGCTCGTTACGTCTTTTAAGTTCCGGGAAAGAACTTTGTATTTGTACACAGAACCGGTCTGAAAGTTCGTATCTGTATAAGAACGTTTGTCGCTGTCAAGAAAAGCGATTTTTTTGAAATCCCCATCTGAAGACTTAAAAATATGAAATCCCCTTAATGACGGTTCTTTATCTTTTGGAAATTCCCAGGAAAGGATGATCTCTGATTCTCTGTGGATGGCTGCAAGACCTGAAGGAGGGTCTGGCTTTTCATATGATTTAAGGGTTGGATCTCCCTTTTTCCCACATGAGGAAAATAAAAAGTAGGCAGTAAGCAGTAAGCAGAAGGAAATAACAAAAAAGAAACATCGTATGTTTTTGTGTTTTACATTATTCATAGCGAACTCTGTTCCAATGGTTGTCATTATCCGTCCGTCAATACGTAAGACGGATGACTGGATAATCCAGTTCCTTTCCCGAATACTATCGTACATGGATTCCCTGATCATCCGTCTTACGTATTGACGGACAGGGAATGACACAAAAAACTTAAAATATTTTTAAGATCTTTTAGAATTTATAGCATGAATATTGTTAATTTAGTGCTTACTGCCTACTTTTTTCTGGAGTCTTCTTATTTGTTTTTTTACCTCAAGAGGAGATGTGCTGCCAAGGGATATTTTATTCCTGACTGATTTTTCGGCCGTGAGACAGGAATAGATGTCATTTGAAATTACATCAGAAAAAGTATGCAATTCTTTCAGCCCGAGATCTTCAAGCCTCTTTTTCCGTTTAAGGCAATAGAGAACAATTTTTCCGGTAATCTCATGTGCCTTTCTGAAAGGCACGCCCTTTTTTACAAGGTATTCCGCGAGATCGGTTGCAGTCGAATAGGCATCTCCAGAGGTTGCCTGCATTCTCTTTGTATCAAATCGTATTGCAGGGAACATTTCATTAATGACAGTGAGACATGATTTGATGGTATCAACAGTATCAAATACCGGGAATTTGTCTTCCTGTAAATCCCTGTTATACGATAGAGGAAGCCCTTTCATGACTGTCAGAAGGTTTAACAGGTTACCATAAACTCTCCCTGTTTTTCCCCTGATGAGTTCTGCGACGTCAGGATTCTTTTTCTGGGGCATTATGCTCGAACCTGTCGTAAAGGAATCAGGCAGTTCCATGAACCTGAATTCTTCAGAGGACCATAATATGAGCTCCTCGGAAAGCCTCGATAGATGCATGATGAGCAATGCAGCATTTGATAAAAACGCTATAGCAAAATCCCTGTCAGATACGGCATCTATACTGTTTTGTGCAATACCGTCAAAGCCGAGTAATTTTGCTACGTATGCACGGTCTATGGGGAGTGTTGTTCCTGCAAGGGCACATGAGCCTAATGGAAGCCGGTTTATCTGTTTGAAAGAAAAGCTGAATCTCTCGACGTCTCTCTCGAACATTTCGACATAGGCGAGCAGGTGATGGGATAAAAGTACAGGCTGCGCCCTCTGAAGATGTGTATATCCCGGTGTCAATGAGTCGAGATACTTTATTGAGCTATCGAGAAGAGTCCTCTGGAATCTTTTGATGAGCGATATTATCTCTTCTGATTCGGCTCTGAGATATAATCTGAGGTCGAGTGCAACCTGATCGTTTCTTGATCGTGCCGTATGGAGCTTTGCACCGGCATCTCCGGCCTTTTTTATGAGGGCCGCCTCGATATTCATATGGATATCCTCGAGGTCTTGCCTGAATTTGAATTTGCCCGTTTCTATTTCTTTTGCAATGTCCTGAAGTCCTCTGACGATCTTTTTAGAATCATCTTTTGAAATGATACCCTGCTTGCCGAGCATTTTTGCATGCGCAATACTTCCTTCGATATCGTATCTCCAAAGGCGATGGTCAAAAGAGACAGATTCCGTGAAGGATTCAACAATACTCGATGTATCTTCGCTGAATCTTCCTGCCCATGGTTTTTTCATGTCTTTTTCCCGAAGCCCATCTGTATATCTTCGAGCTGTTTGAAGACCTCGAATATTATCTCGGAAGTATTCAACTTTATCGGGCCTCTTATGACATATTTTATTAAAGCCATTTTATACCTCTCAGAGCAAATAAGTCATTTTATTTAAAATTAAAATCTATAATAAAGGTCAGAAGAAGGACTGTCAAGAGACATGAAGCCAGGAGATGAAGAAATAAGAGACTGATTCGTTTAATCTCCTGGTTAATTTAATTGACTCCTGTATAAGTAATGTCCTCATAACGTCTACTTTTCTGTCACTCCTCCGTCCGATTAACGGACGGATCGGGAGTCCTTCAGGAAGAAAGATTCTGGACATCCGTCGGACGGAATGACGGACAGAATGACAAATTTGCAACAGGGATAGGACATTACTTCTGCATCCATCAATAGCTTGATCTTCCTTGTAGTCTTGCTACATCGCAGCATCTTGACATTATCTTCAATCTTTGAGTATTCCGGTGATTCTGGACACATATCCCGATCCATTCCGGGCAATGTAAGAAGTTTTGCGTATTACATCTCGTAGTAAAGACCTCTAAAAAACGAACTCCACCTACTGATATGTATTAAACCTGTCAAGTGGGTGATTTTTTATTGGCCTCTTATATGGTCTCCTTTGAGCATGTGAACTTAGGGCAGAACAGCAGTGATAAACGACGGTAGATCACTCTGATATACGCGGGTTGGGTACCGCATGACTTATCTTCGTCGTAGAGCTGCCTCTGTCTTATCACGAGGGCCATCCTATGTTCAGGTGCCTCAAAGTAGGTACGAGGGTTCTCCCAACCGACTGCTGCCCTGGCCGAAGTGCACATTATCCAAATAAATAGCGTTGTCTGGAGGGGCGGAGAAACACTCCATCTCTTTCGGAGCCCCGGAAGACAACACCGATAATTTCGTTCTGTCGTCAATTCGTTTTATCCTTATCTGGTAACACAGGCATTAGTTTTCCCCATTACGTCACATGCAATTGCCCAAATAAAGCCGCTCAATTCACGTGCTACAGCAGTACATGCTTCAACCGGAAGTTTCCCCTTATTGATCAGGTACCAATACCTCTTGCACAGCCGTTTTTGTGCTTTCCATGCAATAGCCTGTACTGTTTCGCTTGCCTTCTCTGCACGCCGACGAAAATGAGCTGTCTTGCGTGCCGGCAATCGATAACACCACGAAGCTTCTATAAGTACGCGCCTCGCGTGCCCGTTGCCGGTTTTGGTTATTCCGCCTCGTTGGTGACGGCCGCCGCTTGAGTGCTCACTCGGAACTAACCCCAAGTGAGCCATGAGCTGACGAGGAGAATCAAATCGACTAATGTTGCCCAGTTCAGCAATGACAGTCATTGCTGTAATGATGTCGACTCCCCGAAGTGCCATCAGACCTGTTACTACAGGGGCTAAAGACCACCCTTCTACTGCGTGACGCATTTCTGCTTCCAATGAAGCCACTCGTCCTTTCATTTGCTTGACCGTATCAACATACTCCTGGAAAACAATCTGCTGTGTCGGGATCTCAAACTTTATCCCTTCCAGCCATCGAAAATATGCCTGCGTCCATTTGCTCCTCCCAGGATATCTCTTCCCATGACGCAATAGAAATGCTCCAAGCCGCTGTTTAGCATGTCCTTCCATGGCCTTCATATCTTCACGGGCTCGGGTCAAATCTCTCATAGCTTCCTGCTCTTTGTCCGGGACCCACACCGGCGTCAGTTCCCCCGCACGATGCAAACGAGTCAGCGTGTTAGCATCCCTCCGATCTGTCTTAACGCGGTCCCCTGATTTCCTCGGGATAAGTGACGGAGCAACCACATCACACCTCTGACCAAGGTCGATCAGCTGATGGTATACTTCATAACCACACGGTCCGGCTTCATAGCAAAACGATACTCTTTCCCCGTTAGAGGCCTCTCTCTTTACAAGCTTCCTTATTGCCTCAGC
>Ga0256868_10001081_pt1 | contig 15255 bp, 11 predicted proteins | sample RVTome_13_FD_187341 | JGI IMG/M metagenome (GOLD analysis project Ga0256868, IMG submission 187341) | Soil microbial communities from uranium-contaminated site in the Upper Colorado River Basin, Wyoming, United States - RVT92D227 HiSeq ... | reverse complement strand
AAAAAACATCCCGCTGAAAACATGGACAGCACAAAGATACAAATAAAAACAACACCTACTATTTTACCTGTACTCCACCTTGCCAATATAAAATCCTTTCACTCAATGCTTATATTTTATTTAAATTTAATAAAATTTTTAAATTAGCTTCTAAATTTTCCTCTTATACCCCTATACCGCAAATATTCTCCGCTTTATTTTAGCAGTAATATAATAATTATAGAATAGCTTCAAATGATTTATGGGCGTTATTTATAAAAGTTTTTAAGAAATAATATTTATTTGGATCCCTAATATTTTACAAGCTCATTCAGGCTTGAAATTTTATGATAATATTCACCGGACCTCTTTATTTCCCTTTTTAAATCAGGAGAATTATAATCTACCGAAACCAGACCGAATCTTTTAGAGGGACCGTGTGCCAGCTCATAATTATCAAAAGTGGACCAGTGAAAATAACCCCTTACGTCCATTCCTTCATCAATAGCTTTTTTTACATGATACAAGTGGTTATAGATATTTTCTACCCTGAGTTCATCATTATTGGTGCAGGTTCCATTCTCTGTAATAATTATCGGTTTTTTATATTTATAATGAAATTTTTTAATTAAATTATAAATACCCTCCGGATAGATTTCCCACATGTCATCATATCTCAAACCCATGCTGTCCAGAGCTTTTTTGCCTCTTTCATATTTTGATATTAGTATTCTCCCATAATAGCTGAATCCTATGTAATCCACTTTCCCATCTTTTGTGAACATCTCATGAATATGCTCGAACATATAATAATCCATGAACCACCTTAAGAAATTTTGCCAGACAGATTTTTTTCTTAAAGGTTGAATGAACATACATGCTTGCGATATACCTACTTCTATATGCGGATAATTTTCTTTAATATAATCGTATACTATTCTGTGAGCTTTACATATATTGCTTAAAACCTTACTCCTAAGATAGGGATTAATCCTTTTTGGGGGAAATTCTCTTAAAATATATGCCATAATAGCGTAAGCACCCGGCTCATTAAATGTGTTGATGTAATCAATATAATCAGAAAACATATCCAGCACCTTCTTCGCATAATCGAAATATACATCAACAGACTCTTTAACTGCCCATCCGCCTTTTTTAATCAACCACAATGGATTTGAAAAATGATTTAAAACAAGCATTGTTTTTTTATTTTCTTCTTTCAAAGTTTTAAATATATCTTTATAATGAGCTACAGCTTCATTATCCAGAAGCTCAAAAGCACTTTTTTGCAGTCTTGACCAATCCATACTGAATCTGTAAGCATTTCCCAGATATAATATGTACTTGAGATCTTCCTTATATTTCCGGTAATGATCTATTGCCACATCCAGCTTTGTTCCGTCCGCTCCTATGAAGTTTTGCCATTCTGTATAGCCGGCTCCCTCAATCTGGAAAGCTGATGTTGCAGTTCCAAAAATAAAGTTTTTAGGGAAATTAAAAGAACCCATTTTATTAAAATAAACCTATAATATTCCTAATTATACCAGTTATATTTGCCACTTGTAATTTACAATTACATACCCTAAGATTGTATCACAACTCTTTAAAATTTATTTTTTATAATGGACACATTTCTATTATATCAATATTTTATTGCTTCAATTCTAGTATTATTTTTAATTAATTTCATTATTAATAATATTTTATTTAAAAGCACAGCTAATTACTCGCTTCCTGAATCTTTAAAAAAATCCACACCGCTGGTATCAATACTGATTCCTGCCAGAAATGAAGTGGAAAATATTAAAAGATGTTTGAGGTCCCTGCTGAAACAGGATTATCCCAATATAGAAATATTGGTTCTGGATGATAATTCTAATGACAGCACTTCGCTATCTGTTAAACAAATGGCAGAAAAAGACGGCAGAATAAAATTGATTGCCGGCAAACCATTAAAAAGAGGATGGATGGGTAAATGTTATGCCTGCTGGCAGTTATCAAAATATGCAAAAGGGAAATATTTAATCTTTACCGATGCGGATACACTGCACTTTGAAAACTCGATTTCCAGCGCAATCGGCTGTCTTACTGGTAATAATCTGGATGCCCTGTCAGTGATTCCGAGACAGATAATGGTAACTTTACATGAGAGATTGGTGGTTACATGGGTCCATTTTGGGATTCTAAGTCTGCTGCCTTTGTTTCTTATTACTAAATCAAAGAATCCCCTATTCTGTACCGCAAACGGCCAGTTTTTATTATTCAAAAGAGAAGTTTACAGAAAAATCGGAGGACACAAATCCGTAAAAGCTAAAATTCTGGAAGATATACATATCTCAAAAATGGTAAAAAAACATGGATATAAATTCATGATATTCGATGGAAGCAGAAATATTTATTGTAGAATGTATAGAAACTTCCACGAACTGATAAGAGGATTTTCAAAATTTATGTTTGCGGCTTTTGATTTCAAATTATTCACTATGATAATAGTTATTTTGCTGATATCGGTATTATTCTTATTCCCGTTTATTCTGCTTCCCCTTGGTCTTATATTTTTTGATTGGCCGGCAATAGTAATAGACCTGATCATTCTGCAAATCCTAATTATTCTTGTTATGAGAATAGTGCTGGCATTAAGGCTTAAAAGCAGGATTCTCGACACACTCCTTCATCCTATCTCAATGACATATATAATATTAATCTGCATTAATTCTGTTTTCCAGACCAGATTTGGAGAAGGAGTATCCTGGAAAGGCAGAAGATACGATGTTTATGGTGAAGACTACCTGGAACTGATTAATGATGATCAGAGATAAGTAAAGAATTTTCAAGTTATACTTCTTTCTTAAAGAAATAATCCAGCAGTTTGTACCCTTGTTTAAAATATAGGCCGCTCTCTCCAGCAGATAACTCGTCAAATCTTTTATGTTTGCTAGTAGTCTGGCTGGTACTGTCATAAATCATAAAGGGTACAGGTTCTGAGGTATGGGTCCTGAGTGATATGGGTGTATAGTGGTCTGGGAGTATCATCATCCTGTAACTAGCACCCTGCTTGTCCAGGGCTTCTTTTATGGGCTCTATAACTTCTCTGTCAATTATCTCAATGGCCTTCACTTTATCGCTTACATTTCCCTGATGGCTGCATTCATCGGCTGCTTCCAGGTGAATATATACAAAGTCCTTGCCTCCTGAAAGCTCCCTTATGGCAGCATTGGCTTTGCCTTTAAAATTAGTATGAATAGTACCTGTCGCACCCTTAACTTTAACTACCTCAAGTCCTCCCAAAATGCCAATACCTTTTATAAGATCAACAGCCGATATTATTGAACCCTTTAATTTATATTTCTCATAGAAACTATCTAAGGCAGGCTTCCTGCTCTCTCCCCATATCCATATTGAATTTGCAGGACTGAGACCCTTTTTTATCCGTTCTTTATTTATAGTATGTTCTTTTAGAAGGCTTCCGCTCTTTACCATCATATCTAAAAGTACATCGCTGCCCGGACCACAAGGCAGAAAGTCAGCTATCTTTTTATCCAGTATGTCATGAGGAGGAGTAAGAATATTTTTATCGAAGCCGTTTTTCCATACGATTATGTTTCTGTAGCTTAATCCAGGATAAAATCTGATATTATCGGTTTGTAATTTACTTCCAATATATTTAATCAGTACGCTGGCCTGGCTGGTAGGAATTTCTCCTGCACTATAATCTATCATAATCCGGTCTTTGTAGTTATCCTCTCCGGATAAGGTGACCAGGTTGCAACGGAAAATCACGTCATCCTTTGAAAGATTAATCCCAAGGCTTACCGCCTCCAGAGATGAGCGGCCTGTATTATATTTTTTAGGATCGTATCCCAGTACGGACAGGTTGGCGGTATCACTTCCCGGTGCCATTCCTTCCGGAATGGTCCTTACGGTACCTATTTCACTATTTCCGGCAAGACCGTCCAGAACAGGAGTTTTTGCATACTGTAGAGGAGTCCTGTCTCCCAGCTCTGCTATTTTATAGTCTGCCATTCCATCTATAAGTATTATTATATATTTCATACCTTAAATTACTTACCGGATTTTTAAATTCCAAGAATATTCGATACAACATCTTTCATCTGAGTTTTACTGCAAACAGTGTTGTGAAGAATTTCTCTTCTTTCCAAACCCTTTACAGCTTCCGGAACTTTCAGCCCTGAAATCTCTGAAATTACTTCCATCAGAGAAAATTCATCCATACCTTTATATTTTTTATCTATGGCATAGCATACACTTCCCGGAAATTTAAAGGGGCTTGCAGTTGAAGCTATGACTGTTTTTGACTTATCCCCACTGTCATCCACATACTTACGGTAAACATTGTATCCAACCGCAGTATGTGTATCGATTAAATATTTAAAATCGTAAAAGACATATTTTATTGTTTCTAATGTTTCCTTATCAGTGGCAAAACCCCCATAAAAATCAACCATCTTACCCTTCATATCGCTGGTTATTTTAAACTCTCCCTTTTCATTCAGGTCACTTATAAGATTATTTATTATATCTGCATTGCTTCCGGAAATATCATACAGCAACCGCTCCAGGTTACTTGAAACAATAATATCCATAGCAGGCGAGCTAGTGATAATCAACTTTCTTTTTCTATTGCATATTCCGGTCTTTATAAAATCATAAAGCACATTATTCTCATTGGAAGCACATATAAGTTTTCCTACCGGAAGCCCCATTTTTTTTGAGTAATAAGCTGCCAGGATGTTTCCAAAATTACCAGTGGGGACAACAATATTTATCACTTCATCCGATTCAATTTCTCCTGACTTTCTAAGATTCAGGTATGCATACACATAATAAACCAGCTGGGGTATCAACCTTCCTATGTTAATGGAGTTTGCTGAAGATAATATATATCCGCTCTTCTTCAAAATCTCATTAAATTCCCTGTCAGAAAAGATTTCCTTCACTCCCCTCTGGGCATCATCAAAATTCCCCTCAATGGCTACAACATAGGTATTATCCCCTGCCTGGGTGGTCATATGTCTTTCCTGTATTTTACTTACACCATCTTTAGGATAAAATACGATTATTTTCGTTCCCTCAACTCCAGCAAAACCTTCAAGTGCAGCTTTGCCTGTATCACCCGAGGTAGCAGTAAGTATGACTATTTCTCTATCTATGCTATTTTTATCTGCAGCTATTTTCAATAAATAAGGCAGTATGGATAAAGCCATATCTTTAAAGGCAAGCGTTGGTCCATGAAAGAGTTCGATGAAAAAAGCACCGCCTTTTTCTATTAGTGGTGCAATCCGCAAGTCATCAAATTTCTTATCATAAGCTTTTTCAATGCAATATTTAAGCTCCTCTTCTTTAAAGTCGGTAAGGAACTTACTTATTATATAAAATGCAAGTTCCTTATAATCCATCCGGGAAAGGCTGTCCAGGGGCATGTCTATCTTGGGGATTACCTCGGGAACATAAAGCCCTCCATCAGAAGCAATACCCCTGACAATCGCCATAGAGGAGTCTATCGCGCTATCAGTTCCTCTGGTGCTTCTGTATAATAATTTCGACATTTTTCTTCCCTTTAAAAGATAATAACTACCTGTTATTTAATATATCTGACTTATAAAAATAATAAGGATGCTTTTATCCGATACCGCTGGCCTGTGATTAACTTAAATCTTCTACCCTGATTATGCTTAAGACTTTATCTACAACATCAAGCTTTGATATATCTTTTATTGACTTATATAAATTTTTGTCAACTACTTCATGCGTAATAAATATAAGTCTTGCACTCCCTTCTTTATCCGTCTGTTTTTGAACCATTGAATTGATGCTTACCAGGTTCACGCCAAATACCTCCGCAATCCTGGCTAAAACTCCGGGTTTATCTACTACATCCATAAGAATGTAGAACTTGCTTATAGTGTCATCAATGGATTTGAACTTTTTATTTTCAAAACAACTGCAGCCGTAGATTATCCCCTTTTTCTCCCGGTCAAGGTTGCGGGCGATTTTTACGATGTCGCCTACCACGGAACTTGCAGTAGGCTTATCTCCTGCGCCCCTTCCATAACTCATCATCTCGCCTACATAATTACCATAGACATAAACTGCATTAAATGTATCCTCGATCGAAGCAAGGATATGACTTATAGGTATCAGAGCAGGATGAACTCTTACGCTTATTTCACCATTTTCTTCGATCCCGATTGCAAGGAGTTTTATTCTATAACCCATATCCAGCGCGTTCCTTATATCATCGGATGAGACACCGGTTATTCCCTCTTTATATACATCGTTTAAGGTGACTCTTGAATTGAAAGCTATGGAACTTAAGATAGCCAGTTTACAGGCCGCGTCATAACCCTCGATATCCGATGAGGGATTGGCCTTCTCTGCATATCCGAGTTCCTGAGCTTTCCTAAGAGCGTCATCAAATGACAGGTTATCTTTCTCCATCCGGGTAAGGATGTAATTGGTGGTTCCATTGACTATTCCCACAATTTCGTTTATGTTATTTGCCGCAAGAGAGGATTTAAGAGGTTCTATGATAGGTATACCGCCGCCTACACTTGCTTCAAACAGCATATCCACATTATTTCTTTCTGCTGCTGCCAGTAAATCTCCACCCCTGTTGGCAAGGAGATCCTTATTGGCAGTTACTACATACTTTCCCGAATTTAAAGCCTTATAGATATAATCATAAGCAGGGTTTATGCCGCCGATAAGTTCCACCACAATATCAATACTTTCATCTTCAATAACATCATTAGCGTCACTGCTAACCTTTATATCCTTAAACACCTTTAAAGAAGATGCCTCTATCTTTTTTAAATCTTTTTCTGCAATTCTTGTGACATTAATATTCTTTTTAATTTTTTTAGTTAGATAATCCTTCTGCTTCTGAATAAGGGAAAAAACACAACTGGCAATATATCCAAAGCCAATTATCCCTATATTGATATCATCTATATTTTTATTTTTATTTTTCATATAACCTGACATCTCCCATCACCAAATCCTTATAAGTTTGCCTTTTTATCCAGGTCCAGCTATTTCCATCCTCCACAGCAACCACTGCACTCTTTGGCTGGCTGTTATAATTGCTGGACAAAGCGTGACAAAAAGCGCCGGTAGTTGCTACGACAATAAAATCACCACTGGATACCGGTGGTAACTTTATGTCGCTGATTATCACATCCCCGCTCTCACAATGTTTGCCAACTATGGAATAATTTACCTTTCTACCGTCTTCGATATTTTTACTATCTTCCATTCTATTTGCAATATATGCATCATATTTAGCCTGATACAGCATAGGCCTTATATTATCTGACATACCGCCATCTACTAAAATATATTTTTTTGCTCCATTTATTTCTTTAACTGCTCCGATTTCATAAAGCGTCACTCCTGCATTTCCAATAATGGACCTTCCCGGTTCAAGATACAATCTATCCAGTTTACATTCAAACTTTTTCTGGTATTTTACTGCTGCGTCATAAACTATTTTTGCAAGGTCCTCAATACTTGAGGGCTTGTCTTCAGGAGTATATTTTACACCCAATCCTCCCCCAATATTTATCCGGGTTATTGATACGCCCAATTTATCCCTGACTTCTTTTATAAACTTTACCATAACTTCTATCAGACTGTCATAGCACGATAGATTAAATATCTGTGATCCTATATGGGCATGAATTCCTGTAAGCTCCAGCTGCTTATACTGAATGACTTTTTTTAACGCCTCCATAGCTGCGTTATTATGCAGTCCAAATCCGAATTTAGAATTAATTTGACCTGTCTGGATATATTCATGAGTATCCGTTTTAATCCCCGGATTAATCCTTAACATGATTTTTTGCCTTATATTATTTGTCTCACATAATTTTCCCAGTGTTTCCAGCTCAATAAAATTGTCAACCATAAAGAATCCTACTTTACTTTCCAGTCCATACCGGATCTCTTCTCCGGATTTGTTATTACCGTGAAAATATATCCTGTCGGCAGGAAAACCACTGTTTAAGGCAACAAAAAGCTCTCCTCCAGTAGATACATCCAGGCCCAGACCCTCTTTATCCATAAGCTGGCACATCGCCGTGCATATAAATGCTTTGACAGCATAAATTATATCCACATCCAGATTGGAAAAAGTAAAATTTTTCTTATAGCTCCGGCACTGATTTTTTACAGTGGCAATATCTACAATATACAGTGGGGTTCCATATTTTTCCTTTAACTTCAATACATCATTTCCACCTATAACCATGTGCCCTTCCCGGTTAATCTCTGAAGTGATTGGAAGTATCATTTTTGTCCTCTCTCATCTCTTAAGTTTGAATATATTAACAACTATAAAATTAATTAAATTATTTAATTAAATATTAATCAAGATATTTTTCCGTCTACATTTGCTCCGGGGCATCAACATTAAGCAGTTTTAAGGCATTCTGCAGCACCTGTCTTGCCAGCAGAATTAAAACAAACCTGTCCAGATTGACTATTGTCCTGTCCCCATTATCATTTACTACTCTAAATTTATTATAGAAATAATGAAATTCAGTTGCCAGCCTGTATAAATACTGGGTAACGAGATGCGGGGCATTATTCCTGCAGCTATTGTAAACCACATCCGGATACAAGATCATTATTTTTGCCATCTGTCTTTCATTTTCATTTTTAAATTCCATCTTTGATGTATTAACTTTATCAAGGTTATAACTATCTATATCTAAATTATCCGGGTTACTTTCCCTTATTTTTTTTATAATACTTTCAATCCTTGCATGCGCATATTGTACATAAAAAACAGGGTTTTGATTTGATTTCTGTTTGGCAAGACTTATATCAAAATCCATTGGGGTATCAAAGGAATTCATGCTGAAAAAATATCTTACTGCATCTTTTCCCACCTCATCTATCAAATTCCTTAAGTTATATATCTTTCCTTTCCGCCTTGACATCTTCAAAGCCTTTCCTTTATCCAATATTTTTACAAGCTGTCCTATTATTATCACCATTCTGTCTTCCGGTACTCCCAGCGCTTTTCCAATTGCCCTTAATCTATCTACATAACCATGATGGTCCGAACCTAAAATATATATTAACCTATCGTACCCCCTTTTTATCTTATTAAGAAGATATAATATATCCGAAGCAAAGTAAGCAGGATTTCCATCCTTTCTTATTACCACTCTGTCTTTATCATCCACATACCGGGAAGTCCTGAACCATAATGCGCCATCTTTCCGGTAAACTACATCCTTACTTTTTAAATCTGCAATAACCTTCTCGAAGTTTGAATTCCTATACAGCGAGCTTTCATAAAACCACCGGTCATAATTAACGCCCATTGATGCCAGCGTTTCACATATATATGAGACCATTGTCTTAATTATTTCTTTTGTGAAGGACTTTCTATCTACCTCTTTTTCGCCTTCTTTTTCAATTATAAACCTGTCATTATATCTACTAATAAGCCTTTCAACTGCCATTGATACAACTTCCTCCGGATACCCGTCTTTGGGATAATCAGTATCTTTACCGAAATGCTTTAAATAAATGCACCTGGCACAATCGGTAAATTTCTCTGCCTGCGTACCATAGTCATTAACATAATATTCCCTGAACACCTTATATCCATTGGCAGCGTAAATATTCGCCATACTGTCTCCCAGCGCTCCCCATCTGCCGTGCCCTACATGAAGATCACCCGTGGGGTTAGAGCTTACATATTCCAGCTGTACGCTTATCCCTCTGCCGCTCCGGTTAAACCCAAATTTTTCCTTATTTTTTATAATACTTTTAAGGCTTTCTTTTATAAATTCATCCTTCAAATTAAAATTAATAAATCCCGGTTTTACTATATTTACATCCTTGATTTGATCCCATCCGGAAATTACTTCTTCTTCAATCTTTGAAGCAATTTCCAGGGGGTTTTTCTTTAGAATTGGCGCAAGCACCATCGCAGCATTAGTAGAGAGGTCACCAAACCTTTTATTCTTTGGTTCTTCAACGGTCAGATTATTTAAATTGGATTTGGCTCCTGCCAGCGTTCTAATGTAATCCCGGATTTTTTGTTTTAATTCATTTATTACCAATAGTTTCTCTTTCACTGGAGCCGATGACCGGACTTGAACCGATAACCTGCTCATTACGAATGAGCTGCTCTACCAGTTGAGCTACATCGGCAATGCAATTGAATAAAAAGTAGTTTTAAGTATCTCCGTTATCCATTCTGTCCTTATCATCCATCCTGGCCTCTTCGCCTGTTTCGCCGGTATCTCCCCTAATCTCAACTCTTTCACTGGTGACCTCAACTTCAGATAGGGGAACAGATTTCCTGGTTTCCGCATCAAATTCAACAATTATAGATTTCTTTAAAGGTTCGTATCCGCATACCCCGCCACAACCATGGCTGCATTTAACCTTTATTCCTCTTTCCGGTGCCTTTTCGATAAACTCCTTATATGAATCATACTCATACTTCAGGCAGCACATAAGTCTCCCACATATCCCGGATATTTTAAAAGGATTTAACGGAAGGTTTTGGTCTTTTGCCATTTTTATAGAAATTGATTCAAAGTCAGTTAAAAAACTTTTACAACACAGATTCATTCCACATGGACCCAGCCCCCCTATTATTTTTGCTTCATCTCTTACACCAATCTGCCTCAGCTCTATCCTGATTTTAAAATAAGTAGCAAGCTCCTTTACCATCTCCCTGAAATCCACTCTTTTTTCCGACGTAAAGTAAAATATCATCTTGCTCTTATCAAACAATACATGCACGTTTACAAGTTTCATTTTTAGATTATATTTTTTAGCCAGCTGATTAAATTTCTTTAATCCCTTTTCTTCCTTATCCCGGTTTAACTCATCTACCGAGAGATCATAATAAGTAGCTTTCCTTATCACTCTATTCAGAGGAGTAGTAATATCGCTTTCACTTATATCTACCGGAGGCACGACCACCTCTCCAATTTCTCTGGCTTCTTCGTCGATATGGCATATAACCTTATCTCCTACTTCCAGTTTAATCTCAGCAGGATCATGGTAGTGTACCGTATCATTTTTTCTAAACATTATCCCTACAATCAACGACATAGTTCTCACCTCTTACTTATATATTCTGAAACTGAAGGAAAATATTATCCAGGGCTAATTCAGAATTAATAGAGTAATTAAGATAATTTCTATTTCCTTCTATTACTCCCATCAATTTAAAAATTTTATCTATTTTAACATTTTTAACGTTTTCACTTATATAAGAATAATTCTTCAAAAAATTCAGGCTCTTCTTTCCAGCTCCTAATTTCACAGCAAGTATGTCTTCAAGCCAGGCAGATATTATATCAAAAACCCTGCTTATACCCAAATTATGAAATTTGTTTATTTTTCTTTTATGTTTTGATTTTAAAATCTCTATATATTTATTTATATCACTTTTTTCAAAATCACTTTTTTTTACTTCACCAAACTCCTTTTCCAGATCTGCTTTAACCCCGGCTTCCATTTTTTTAAGTATTTCAATCAATTTTAAAGTTAAATCAATAGAAGCAGCAGAAACCCCGGTACTGCTTCCCTGCAGTGTTATTATAGTTTTAATACCTTCATCCAGGTATTTATCCATCACTTCAAAATCATCCTTTCCCCGGACATTTTCATTAAATTTGAAATTCCAACTGTAAACCAGACATCTGGATATAACTGTAGGAAGCATTATTGATATATCTTCCGTGAGCAGTATGAATATACTATCAGTATCAGGAGGATCTTCCAGGGTTTTAAGCAGTCTATTGGCGGCCTCCTGATTCATAAGCTCGGATTCTTTAATAATGCATATTTTCTTTCCGGGATTATAAGAGCTCAAGTTTACAAACTTCTGCAGCCTGGCAATTTCCTCTATCCTTAATATATTCCCTTCCGGTTCAACAATTAAAATATTAGGATAAACACCTTTGCCCGTATTCCTGCAGATGAGACAACTTCCACATCCGTTATCAGGGCAATTGATAGAAGCGGCAAATGCCAGTGCAAGCCTGAAAAGAAGTTCCATATTATTTCCATAAAACAGATATGCATGTGAAATATTGTCACTTTCTATTATTTTTGAAAGTAATTTTATATTTGACTGATTAGTATTATCTTCGGTTAGAAAATCAATATTTCCCAGTATTTTCATTTCTTTTTCTCCAAATATTCGGAAACTTTGCTTTTTATCTCTTCAAAAATACTTTCAATATTTTTTTCACCATTTATAACTGCAAACCTGTCCTTGTTTTTACGGGCAATATTTAAATAACCTCTATAAATCTTTTCCTTAAAGTTATCCTTCTCAAGTTCGATTCTGTCTCTTTTTTTACTTGCGGTATCCATCCTTTTCTTGCCTCTACTTACTTTAACCGACAGTAAAAAAGTTATATCAGGTACTATCCCGCCGGCAGCCCAGAGACTCATGTCTAAAATTTGTTTCTCTCCCAGTCCCCTGGCTGTACCCTGATATACTACTGTTGAATCAAAAAATCTGTCACATAACACAATCTTTCCTTCCATTAGAGCCGGTACTATTATCTTTGACACCAGTTCTGCCCTGGAAGCTAAAAAGAGAAAGGTTTCAGCTTTAGGGGAAATATCCAGATTTCCTTTATCCAAAAGAATTTTTCGGATTTTCTGACCAATTTCCGTTCCACCTGGTTCAATAGTGGTAACCACATCAAAGCCCTTACTTTTAAGGTAATTATTTAAAAGCTTTATCTGGGTGGTTTTTCCCGAACCATCGAGTCCCTCAAAGGTTATAAATAATCCTTTTTTCATTAAAAAAATATTCCTGACTTCTGTTATTAAATTTGCTTATTATTAATTCTTATTTGAATTCGTATTGAATCCCCTCGGTTAGACACATTGTATACCAAAATTACTCAGGTTAGAATAGTTGATGAGGCAGGAAAGTTACCATTACAGGAGGCCTTTACCTTAAGAAAAAGCAAAAATTTTTATATAGGAAAAAACTATTTTTATAATGGGAAATTCTTTAAAAATTTGATCTCAGGTTACAATAAAAGGCTTAAGCTGCCATAACATTCTTTATGCTTATTCTTTCCTATAAACTACCTCGCCTTTTACCATAGTAAGCTCAACTTTTAATTCTTTATTTAAAATAACTATATCGGCATCTTTACCTGGCTTTAAACTGCCTTTTCTATCTTCAACTCCCAGACACTTTGCCGGGTTAAAACTTGCCATTTGAATTGATCCCGGTAATGAAACTCCCACTTTAGTAACCAGGTTCCGGATAGCTTTATCCATAGTTAAAACACTACCAGCTAGAGATCCATCCTTTAACCTTGCCTGTCCCTTGGTCACTATAACCTCTTGTCCCCCCAGATCATAGGTCCCTTCCGGCATACTTACTGCTCTTATAGCATCTGTCATCAGAACCACATTTTCCATTCCTTTAGTCTGAATTAAAATTTTTATAACCACAGGAAGAACATGTATTCCATCAGCAATTATCTGTACCATTAATTCCGGGGAAGATAAAGCTGCACCTACTACTCCTGGCTCACGGTGATCCAATCCTTTCATGGCATTAAAAGTATGGGTAACGTGGTTGAGTCCAGCTCGAATACTTTCCTGTACTTGCTCGTAGGTGGCATTAGAATGTCCTACAGAAGCAATGATTTTATGTTCAGATAGCCAGTGGATAAGTTCCATTGCCCCCGGTATTTCCGGTGCTATAGTTACAAGACGGATTAAATTACCGGAAGCCTGGTTAAATTCCATAAACTCTTCAATAGAAGGATTTTTAATATCTTCTTCTTTTTGAGCTCCTTTTCTTTCTTGATTAATATAAGGACCTTCCAAATGCACCCCCAAAATTTCAGCAGCTCCGGTTCCTTTCACAAACGCTTCATTAACACTTTTAAGGCTTTCAATAATTTTATCCTTGCTCATAGTCATCGTTGTAGGAAGAAAAGCTGTAGTACCAAAACGGGAATGGGTGTTAGCTATCTGCTTTATAGCTTCATATTTGCCATCCATAGTATCAGATCCACCACCACCATGCACATGCACATCAATAAAGCCAGGAACTACGAATCTTTCAGCGGCATCAATAACTTCTGCCTCTGCCGGAATATTCATATTTTTTTTATCTTTGATAGCTATAATTTTTCCTTCCCCGATAGATATAGCTTTATCTTCAAGTATTTGAAAGGGAGTAATTATAGTACCATTTGAAATAACAGTCTTTTTATCTTTATTAGTCATTTTATCAGTTTCCTTACTAATTCTTTTTAAAATATTAAATACTTATACAAATCTATTATGATATTATCCTCAATCATCTATCAAAGGCAGGCTGGCTGCCGCAACGGACTGGCCCACTCTCCTGCTGGATTCATCAGGAAGATTAAGCGTTATTTTACTTGCAAGCTCGGGGAATTCTTCTTCTAAAACTTGCTTTGCTTTTTGCAGGATTATCTGACCTCCTTCACCCGATGTAACCCTGCCTAAAATCAAAACAGTCTCTATTTCATAAAATTGGGAATAATAAGCAATACCATAACCTAAATAACAACCGATTGTTTTAAAAACTTTACTCGCCCGGTTATCTCCTTTAGCCATTAATCCCTGAATAGATTTTAATCTCTCGGCGGGTGTTTTACCACCATTAAGAACAATCCCAGCTCTTTTAGCAAGCCTTATAGCCGCTACCTGTGAAAAATACTGTACTCCGCATCCGCGATCTCCGGACCATTCATCAACATATCCTTCACTATTTAAATCAATAGGTACAAAAGCAAGTTCGTTTAACCGGATATTGATATTTCCTTTTCTATTTATATAACCCGCCGCTTCGCTGGACCCCAGTGCAATACCAAGCACTGCATTTTTTTTCAATGACATAGAACCGGCCAACGCTGCAACTTCACCGTCGTTTATCACTTCAAGAGGAACTTTCCACTCTTTTTGAATATCTAAAAAAATGTTTTTGACTTTTTTTTCAAATAAATCTTCGGGAATCCCACGGAATATCGAAGCAGCCATTACCCTGTTATTTATATAAATTCCGGCGGAACTTCCACCTATGGCCTGAACAGAGGGCATATAAGCAGCCGCCTTATGAAGCATAGACATAATCTCATGATAATGGTAACGGGGATCAGTTTGCTGCCCGGGATTCCACACTACTTCCTCGCTAAAAACCGCTTTACCATTGATAACCGCACTTACTTTTCTGTCACTTGCACCAAGATCAAATCCGATTCTACA
>Ga0256868_10001077_pt1 | contig 15275 bp, 6 predicted proteins | sample RVTome_13_FD_187341 | JGI IMG/M metagenome (GOLD analysis project Ga0256868, IMG submission 187341) | Soil microbial communities from uranium-contaminated site in the Upper Colorado River Basin, Wyoming, United States - RVT92D227 HiSeq ... | reverse complement strand
CAGCTCCGAGGCGTGGGGGTTCCAGGTCAGATCTCGAATGTCTGCATCGACTTGGGCCAATCGGCGGCTCTCCTTCGTACCGAGGTCCAGGCGGAAGATCTCCAGAGGAAGCGGAAGCTCCGCGTACGGGTCAAAATCAACCGCCGTCGGCGCGTCGTCCCGGGGCTTGGCCTTCGGAGGTCTCTTTGGCCGTTGGGTGTAGTAGACCGCGCGGTCCGCGTCGCCCCAGCAGAAGATCTTCGAGTCGTCGTACGCCTTTCCGAGTGACAGATCGAGCCGGACAATCCGTTCGGGCACCATCTCGCCCCGCAGCCGCACAACCCACAGCCATCCCTCCTTGAGGTACGCCAGGCGTGCGCCGTCTCCCGAGAGTTGCGAGCTTCCACCGAAGTTGACCGTCAAACCACCGATCTCCTTGCGCTCGCCCGTTCTCGTCGAGAGGATGACCGTTTTCTGCGGTTCGTAGTACCGCCCCAGGGTGAACACGATCCTGTCCGAATCCGGCAGCCACATGAGGTTGGGGAAATCCGCCCCCGGGCGCTCGAGAATCCCGTCCAAGGAGACGGGCGGCCTGCCACGAACCGTCGGCTGTGGCGAGGCTGCAGAGGAAGACGCCGTGCTCCGAGCGTCCTCCACCCGGATCCCTCGCACCTGTTCCGCCGCGAGTTCCATTCCGGGGAGGAGGGCCGCCCAGACAAGGACGCACCGTCCGACCCTCGTCTTGTTGCGGGCAAGAGGCGCGAGGCAATCTGTCTCCACTTTAGTCCTCTCCTTCGGCGCCGACGCCAAGGTGGCGTCGTTCGCGCTCACAGTAGCCATACGAACCCTCTTGACCGGCCACCGGCCGGATCGTTCGGGCACCTCCTTGCTCATGACTTTGTCTCCGCCTGCCACTTCCTGAGCGTGGCGATCAGACCGAATGCCCCAGGCCCTGTGAACGCAAGCGGGGGGAGGATGGGCGGCAGCTTGTGTTCCTCTGTGTCATCGCCGTGTTCTGCCACGCGTTCCTCTTCGCTCTCGAACTGATCGGCAACGTGGAGGCACACCCCGGCCGCGCCGACGGCGAGTGCAGCAATGAAGCACCAATGAAGCAGCCGTATCCACGTCTCGTTCCAGCGGGCCGACGCGATGCCCGAAATAGCGAGGCCAACCACGCTGAACGCAACGGGGATCCACGCCAACGGCTCGTTCTCGAACGCTTCGATGTGCTCGAGAAACGTGTCAACGACCAGGAAGAGAAACCCGACAGCGCAGACAATCGCAATCAAGCGGTTGATCGAGAGCACCTGCCTCATATGACCTTCACCCGGGATGGGCCTGCCTCATCGCGGGTCATGAGGACGCCCAGATGCCGCGCAAACCCTGTGATCTCGATGGCGGGTCTCACGTTCGTCGCGTCGTTCGGGTCGGCGAGGATCACGTTTCTCATTGCCAAGCCCCTTTCGACCGTGGCCCGCCGTCCAGGCGCCTCAGGTGCCGGTGCTCGGGTTTGTCCCGAATCTCACCTGCCGTTCACCCCTGGCGGAGCTAGCTTGTCCAGGCGTGCTCGTCTGCTCTCTGGAGCCATGACGGCCTCGCTACATCCATCACTCGCCCTTTGCGAGCTTGGCTTTCATGGCAGCCCAGCGAGCGTACTGTTCATGCTTCAAGGGATCGGGATCCGTTCGCCCGAGCAGCCAGTACGAGAACCAGTCGAGGTTGCGCTCCATGGAGGCCAACCGGTGCTTGGGCTGCGAGTAGATGTGACCCTCATCCGGGTAGATGACGAGCTCGACAGGTTTGCCGAGACCTCGCAATGCGCTATAGAACTCGAGTGAATGAAGCATCTCCTGGGCCGCGGCTTCGATGAGCAGCGGTGCCGAGACGCGGTGTGCCTGGCGAACGGTTGAAAGCTCGTCGAAGCGCTTGTCGTACTCCCCGTACGGCGAGCCTCCCATCGTGCCCTCGATGTAGTGCTGGAAAGGTTCGCCGGAGAGCCAGTACTCCCCGGGGTTGTTGGCCCCTCCGGACGAGGCGGACGCCGCGGCAAAGACCTTGTTGTGCGTGAGCGTGAGGTTGGTGAGCTCACTCCCGTAGCTCCAGCCCATGATGCCGGACCGCTTGGGATCGGCGATTCCCATCTGCGCCACTGCGTCCACCGCAGCCTCGATGCTGGCCAGAGCGTTGTAGTCCCGGTCGAAGGCGAATTGCTCGAAGTTGCCGTATCGCCAGCCATACTCCTTGGGCTGGTTCATCAGCAGGACGGCGAAGCCATTGGCGGCGAACACCTGCGCCGGGTAGCTCGCGATCCATTCGGCTTGCGTGATGAATTGGCCGCGAAAACCGTAGAGGATCACGAGGAACGGGTAACGGCTCCCCTCTCGAAACCCAATCGGCTTGATCAGGAAGCCGTTCGTCTCCCATCCGTACTTGTTCTTCCACGTGATTCGCGAGACCTCGCCAAGGCGGATGCGGTCGAAAGCCGCGTTCACAGACGTGAGGGTCTTCACCGTCCCGACTTGCAGCCCAAGAACCCCGATCTCGGGGGCCTTCATTGGCCCCTGCACGATGCAGGACGCCATCGCCTGGTCGGCGCTCAGCGAGAAACCCGAGAGATGGTCGTCGCCCCGGGAGATCTGAACGATCGGCCCGCCACCGGCGGGTACCTCGTACAGGGCGCTTCGCTCTCGGCTCTCCATCGCGAGAACCAGCCGCTGAGCGTCCTTGCTCCACCAGATTTGCGTCCCGTACGGGACCTCGACGTTGGGCGTCACCTCCAACGGCGGCCTGTCGTCCCCCAACCGATCGACCAGAACCGTGCCCCGAAAGCCGTCGCGCGGCTTCCCCTGGGTTTCCACCTCCGAGAGAAAGGCGATTGACCGACTGTCGGGTGACCAGCTTGGTTCCCCCTGCCAAGCGGACGTGCTCGGAAGCGGAACCAGCCCGTCTCCCTTCAGCGAGATCAGGCCAATACCCGAATTGAAGGCGACCGCAGCGTCTTTGGAGGCCGCTGCCGAGGTGTTGAACACGACAGCGATCTTCTGGCCGTCAGGGGCCCACGCCAGCCTGCTGATCGAAAAGCTCTCGAACGAGTAGATCGAGTGTTCTTGTTCCCACAGTTTCTGGATGCCTCTGTCGTGAACCCGGTAGAGCCACACGCTGGTGGGCTTTTTCACCCAGGAGCGGCTGACGAAATCCCAGAAGGGAAACGCGAGGTGGTCGTCGTAAACGACTCCCTTTTCTGCGGCGGCCGCTGTCTCAGCTTCCTGAACCGGCTCGACGGACACGAGGACGAGGCTGTCCCCGTCCGGGGACCATTCGAACTGGTTGATGGACTCCGGATGCGTGAACAATGTCGCCGGCTCACCCCCTTCCCGCAGGATCTTCCAGACCCGGGAGACCTTTCCGGCGCCCGAGAGGTACGTGATGGCATCGCCGCGTGGTGTCCAGCGGAGGTTCGAGAACGACTTCGCCCGGAGAAGCAGCTTGGGAGGCGCGTCTCCTGCTGTCGGGACGGCATATAGCGAAGAGTTGTAGTCGTTCGCCGCCAGGTCGGCATCCTTGACCGCAAACGCCACGGTGCGACCGTCCGGTGAGATGTGTTGCTCCGTGATCTCTCGGAGGGAGAGGATGTCCTGCAGGGTGATGGGATGAATCGAAGCCTCAGAAGCCAAAGCGCTGGTCGGTGACCCGACAAGCAACAGCGAGACGACCAGCAAGATGAGGAAACGCGTCGTCACGCCCAGCTTCCCTCGATGAGAGTCTGCGCAGACGGCTCCAAGCAGTGGGATGCGAGCCGACAGTGTACTCATGGTTCCTCCGATTCAAGTGTTCTGAGATCTCAGCCGGAATGGGAAAAAAGGGCGGGTGTGGCCGACGCCACACCCGCCGGGAGGAAGGATGCAGAAGGGGAACGCGTCGTTCGGGTCAGGCGCTCGCCCCCTTCACTAGAACGCCACCCTGAGGCCGACCTTGAGCGTACGCGGCGGTGCCGAGTCAACGGACCACGGGGAGGCTTTGCCTGTGGAGCTCACGGTCTCGCCTCGCTCGGCCGACTCCTTGCCATAGGTGTCCTGGACGTTGGTACTGAAGTACGTGCCAACGCCGATCGACTCGTTCGTGGCGTTGAGGATGTCGATGATTACGGAGGCGAGGGCGCCGCCGCCGAGGCTGAAGTCCTTCTGGACGCGGAGGTCGAGGTTGGTGACCGAGGGCTGGTGCCGCGCGTCCTTGGGCTCGAGGAGCACGTTGCCGTAGTAGGGGTCGTCCGCACCAGGGATGGCATACTGGTAGTTCTCCATACCCCAGGGCCGCCCCGATACCCAGCGGAAGTTGGCGCTCCCGAGGATCTGCCACGGGAACTGGTAGCTCGCCTGGAGCTTGAACTGCCAGGTGCGGACTTCCTTCAGCTGACCCTGGTTGTAGTAGGGGTTCTGCTCGTAGTTGGGGTCGGTGTCGATACCATTCGTGCACAGGCTCAGGACACCGCACTCGTTGTTGGGCCGGGTTCCGGTGCCCCACTCCCAGGTGAGCGAGCTGGCGATGGTGAACTTGTCCGTCGGCCGCGACTGGAACTGGAGGATCGCCATCTGGTTCTTCTGTTCCTGGAAGTCACGGTTGCCGAGGGCGAAGTCTCGCGGGCCGCCACCGGTGACCCTCCACAACGTGAACGTTCGCCCGGTCTCAGGGGCCGTGTACTCGAACGGTTCATACGTGACGTTGTTGGCATACTGGGTCAGCAAAACGAAGTCTCTCTGCTTACGGTACAGATAGCTCAGGCCTATGCTGCTGCGCGCGCCGACTTGCCGGTCGAAGCTGATGTTGAAGATGTCGCTGTACGGGTTCTTGATGCCCGACTCCACGGGGATGCTCGTGCTGGTGAAGCTGCTGGAGAAGTTCTCGGGCCTGATGACATGGTCAACGAACCACTGCCAGTCATGTGGGTCGAACGGCTCGCTCGTGATCAGGTTGTAGTACGTCCATGTGCCGGTTCCCGTGCCCGCGTAGGCGGCGGGTCCGTAGGTCGGGGTCTTCTCATAGTAGCGGCCGACGGCGGCTTTCAGGACGTTCTTGGCGTCGCCCGTGAGGTCGTAGGCGAGCCCGAGACGAGGCGACCAGTTTGTGAAGTTGAAAATCGTCTTGCCGGTATTGTCGTCGAGGGTCTTAGGGTTGTCATAGCGCAGGCCGACCATCCACGTCGCGCGCCCGAACGTGATCTTGTCCTGGACGAAGGCGCCGGGGCGCTTGATCCGCGCGGCACTGCGGTCATAGTAGTTGGTGAGCCCCGTGATGTACGCGGCGTCCCCGAACGGCAAGATCCAGAACAGAACACCATTGGGCGTGGTGGGCGTTGCTCCGGTCGTGTACTGGTTGATTTTGTTGGAGGCTTCCTCGTACTCGGCGCCGACCTTGAACTCGTGCTGGCCTCCCAGGAAGTTGTCCGTGTAGTGGGTGAGGGTCGCAAGGGTGTGTTGCCGCTTCTCCGGCTCGTCCCGGTAGATCCCCCCGGAGTTGTAGTCCACGCCGATCCGGTAGTCCGACACCTGAGCCGCGTCCATGTGGACCGGGATCCGCTTCTGGTCTCCCTTCACCGCGGCGAACTTGACCTCGGTGAGCGTCTTCTCGCCCCACATCCCCACCCAGCTCAGGTACCCGGTTTCGGTGTCCTGCGTCCGGTTCAGGGCGGCCTCATCGCCGACGGTCTCCTGCCAGTTGAGGTCGTAATCCCTGATCGGGTCCGAGTTGAACATTGCCGTGAGGGTCTGGGACGGCGAGGCGAGAAAGTCGAGGCGCAGCTGGTACCCCTGGCGCTCGAGGCTGTCGTAGAAATCCGTGAACGCCGGCGCGTTCTCCGATTTCGCATAGCGGACGGAGGCGAAGAACGTCAGGCGGTCCTTGATCAGCGGCCCCCCGAGGACGAGGCTGGTGTCGTAGTCGCGCTTTATCTTCTTCTGCTCGAGGTCCTTGATGTCGTCAACGTTGTTGTTCCCGCGCAGCGAGTCGCTGGTGTAGTAGACGGTGCCCGAACCGTGGAACGCGTTGGTCCCGGCCTTGGTGACGATGTTCACCACGACCCCGGTGTAGTTCGCGTACTCCGCCGAGGCTCCCCCACCAACGACCTGAATTTCCTGGATCGAGTCGAAGTTGGGGCTGACGTACGTGTCCCCAAACTTCGTGTTGCTCACGTTGACACCGTTGAGCTGATAGGAGTTGCTCGCGGCGCCGACGCCGAACACGTGGTACCCATCGACGTTGCCGCCGGCACCGAAGGCGGCCTTGTTGACAACCCCTGCCATGGTTTCGACAACTGCGGAGAACGTTCGGTCGGTCGGGAGCTTTTGGAGATCCTCGGGGGTGAAGCTCGTCGAGATCTTGGAGGATGTGGAGTCGATGAGCGGGACCTCGGCGCGGACCGCGACCTTCTCGCTTGCTCTCCCCACCGAAAGCTCCACCGGAACGGTTGACGTCCTGCCGACGTTCACGACCACCCTGTATTCGCGCGCATTGAAACCCGTGAGCTCGATCCTCACCACGTAGGTACCCGGGGTCAGCTGCGGGAAGCGAAACACCCCGATCGCATCGGTGGTCACGGTGATGGATCTCTGAATCAACGCCGCACCCTCAACGGTCACCGTCGCCCCGGGGAGGACGGTGCCGTCCTCGGCTTTCACGACGCCGACGATCTCCCCGGTGGTGGACATCTGGGCCAACAACGGCCCGGCCGCCATCACGGCGGCAACCAGAACGAACGCAAAGAACAGTTTTCTCGTCACGCCTCCTCCTCTCGAGTAGCACGGTCAAAGCGGTCGGTATTAGCTACCCCGCACCACCACTCATCATGTATGATCATCTCGCTCGCAATTTAAGCCGCCGCCGGAATCTTGTCAAGGGGGTGTTCAGCACAGACGCGGTCTCAAGATCGATTCACTCGTGAGGGCGTAAAGGTTAAGCACTGCAACCCATCCCGGCTGCCGCGCTCCGCAAGCGAGCGACTGGTACCCGATCACGGGGTGCTGCAGGTGTTCCGTGCCTCACCGTTCGTTACGGTTGGGGCCGGCGACGGCCCCTCCACGTAGGGTCGCGCGAAGGGTTGCGAGCAACGTTCTCCTTGGAGGTGGCCGAAGCTCGGGCCTCTTCCCGTGTTTCGGTGTGGTCCGACCACGTGGCAGTCGCCACAGCGGAAGTGCCGCCACCGGCGGTGCGCACCACCGCGTCGACTACGCACGTGGGCCGGGTGACCGCCTTCGTGAATGCCGTCGCGCCAAGCACGACGCCTGCCGTCAGGATCCCTGTGGCGCGAGTCGCAGGACGCAACACGAGTCCTCCCCCTGCCACCGGTCAGCCGAGTGCAATGGCCTTCTCGCCGGGCTGCTTGCTTGCCCGCAAGACGTGAGGCCGGGCGGCCTGGCGGCCGCCCGGCCGGTCAGCTTGCGTCGCGGGACCCCGCCCGCGCCGATAGAGCTAGAAGCTCACCCGGAGTCCGAGCCTGAACTGCCGAGGCGAGGCGACGGACCACGGCTTGCCGAAGGCCGACACCGTCTTGCCCTGTTCCGCGGACTCTTTCGAGTAGCGCGCGCTGACGGTGTTCTGGATGTTCGTGTTGAAGTCGATGGCCGCGTTCGTGGCGTTGGTCACGTCAACCGACGCGGTGAGGATCGTCCCACCCAGCTTGAAGTCCTGCGCGAGCCTGATGTTGACCAGGGCGTGGCTATCCTCCTTTCGGGCGTCCTTGGGCTCGAGCAGTACGCCGTACGAGTAGTACGGGTCGTTGCACCAGTCCGCATCCGGGATTTGGTAGCAGTAGTCCTGCGCGCCGTAGGCTCGTCCCGCGAACCAGCGCACGTCGGCGGAGGTGGTGAGGTTGAACGGGAACGTGTAGCTGCCCCGCACCTTGAAGTTCCAGGGGCGGTTCTGGCTCAGGTTGCCCTTTGTGAAGAACGGGTTCTTCTCCCAGTTGGGGTCGGTGTCGACGCCGTTGCTGCACAGGCTCAAGATCCCGCACTCGTTGTTGTTCTTTGTCCCCACCGTCTGCTCGAGGGTCAGGGAGGCATCCACGAACAGGCGCGCGGTCGGCTGCCCGCGCAGCTCGACGATGAACATGTTCGTCTTCTGGTAGTTGAAGTCGCGGTTGCCGAGGGCGAACGCGCGCGGCCCACCTCCAGTGACCGTGTAGTAGGTGAAGGTGCGTCCCGTGAAGGTTGAAGTATACGTGACCGGTTCGTAGGTGTTGGGGTTGGCGTACTGGGTCAGCACGATGTAGTCGGTGGTCTTGCGGTAAATGTAGTTCGCCGACAGCGCCCATCTTCGACCGAGCTCCTGGTCGAAACCCACGTTGGCGATGTCGGTGTGCGGACCCCTCGTCCCCTTCTCCACGGGAATCGCCTGGCTATCGAAGAAGGACGTGATGTACTCGGGCTTGATGATGAAGTCCTTGATCGCCTGCCAGTCCCTGGGATCGAAACTTTGGTCGGTGATGGCACCGTAGTAGGTGATCGGGTCGAAGCCGGTGCCCGCGTACGTACCGGGGCCGTAGGTTGGCACCTTGTCGAAGTAGCGGCCGAGCGAGATGCGCCCGATGCTACGGCCGTTGCCGGCGAAGTCGAACACGACGCCCAGCCGCGGTGCGACCTGAGTGAACTCGAGCATCGTCTTGTCGGTGTTGAGGTCGTAGGTGATGGGTTTATCGTACCGGACGCCGAGCGAGATCGTGGTGCGGCCGAAGCGGGCGCGATCCTGCACGTAGACACCGGTTCGTTTGAGGCCAGCGCCCACGTGCGTGTTGTAGCCGACGATGCCCTGGACGTAGAGCAGCTCCCCAACCGGGAACAGGTACAAAAACACGTTGTCGGACGTGATGAAGTTCGTCCTTTGCCAGGCCCTCTCGTACTCCACCCCTCCCTTGATCTCGTGACTGCCCCCGAGGAACGCATCCGCGAAGTGGGTCACAGCGGCGCGTGACTCCTGCCGGCCGTTGGGTTGCCTGCGCTGAAACCCTACGGAGTTGTAGTCAAGCCCGGTTCGCCCGTCGTACACGTTGGGGATGCCCAGGCCGGCGTTCGGTATGCGGTCGTTGAACCCGTATACCCTGGCGTACCGCACCTCGGAGAGGGTGTTGTCCCCCCACTGCCCGACCCAACTCAGGTAGCCCGTCGTGGTGTGCTGCTCGCGGTAGTAGCCAACCTCCGGTCCGGTCTCAGCCTGCAGACCCTGCTTCTCGAGGAGGATCGGCTCGTAGTTGATCACGCCCGAGAGCGTGTGGCTCTGGCTCGCAAGGTAGTCCAAACGAAGCTGGTACTGCTTCCGGTCGCCCTTGTCGTACAGGTCGGTCCCGGGCGGCGCCGAGGAGGTATCGAAGTACCCGGCGCTGCCGAAGAACGTCAGCTTGTCGCGCACGATCGGCCCGCCGAGCGTGGCGCTGTACTCGGTGTTGCGCTTTATCTTGCCCTGCTCGAGGTCCTTGATCCCTCCCGAGTTGTCGCCGGTCAGGCTGTGGTTGGTGAAGTACACGCCAAGAATGCCTTTGTACTGGTTCGTGCCCGCCTTGGTGATCACGTTCACGACCGCGCCGCTGTAGTTCGAGTACTCGGCCGACCCTCCCGGTCCGACGATCTGGACCTCCTGGATCGTATCCATGTTGGGGTGCACCCACGAGTTGCCGAACTCGAGATTCGATACGCTCACGCCGTTGAAGAGGTACGAGTTGGTCGCGGCCCCGTAGCCGAACTTGTCGTACCCGTCCACGTTGCCGCCGGCGCCGAAGGCCATCCGGTTGTCCATCCCCGCAGTCGCGTCGACGATGTCGATGAAGTTCCGGGTGGTCGGCAGCTTGTCGAGCTGCTGGAGCGGCAGGTTGGTGCCGTAGCTCGGCGTCGTCTGGTCGAACAGGGGCGCCTGGACCTGAACAGCGATGGCCTCGGTGACCCCGGCGACCTGGAGCGTAACGTCGAAGGTGGCCGTCTTGCCCACCAGGACGTCTACACCGTACTCCTTGCCCTCGAACCCCTGCGCGGCGAGGAGTAGCTTGTACCTCCCGGGGTTGAGGTTGAGGAAGCGGAACACACCGTTGGGCCCGGTGGTGTACGAGACCGCCTCCTGGATCAACCCCTGGCCACTCAGCGTCACGGTGGCGTTCGGCACGGTGGCGCCGTCCTCGGTCTGCACCGTGCCCTCGATCTGGCCCCGCGTCTTGATGTCCGCCCACAGGGGCCCAGCTGCCAGCACAACGGCGACCAGAAAGAGTGTTACAAACCGTTTTTGAGCCATTCCTCCTCCCCTCCAGTGGCACCGTCGGGGCGGCCGGGATTGGACGCCCCCCGGGGACCACTCATCAGGTGTGATTGTTTCTGACCGAAAACTAATGCTCGGACGTTAGGTGTGTCAAGGGGCCCATCCTCAGACGGAGTCTCAAGATGAAGGAACCGTGAAGCTAACTTACCCTCCGGGGGAGGCGACTTGCACGCGATCACGGAGCGCTGCGGGGTTTGGCCTCACCTTGTTTCCCCTCGCGCTGGTTGCCCTTTGCGACCGCCGCTCCGCGGCGTGCGTACTCTCGAGACCGTCCGTCGTCGCCCAATCGGTTGTACAGGTCGGCGAGCAGGAAGTTGGCCAGCGCGAGCTGCGGTCCGACCGGCTTGCGCTTGAGCGCCTCCTCGACAAGCCCGACGGCCTGCTGGAATCGCTTGCCGCGGTCAAGGTAAAGCTTGGCCAGAGTCAGGTACGGCGTGGGTGCGGCCGGGTTTGCGTCGATCGCGTCCAGCAAGGCCGTCTCCTGCTCGGCGGGCCGCCCGAGCCTTCCGTACGCCTCCGCGAGCGCGTACGCGGTCCGCAGGTCCCTTGGGCTGACCGCAAGCTCCTCGTTGTACGCGGCGGCCGCCTCCTCCAACCGTCCCTCGTGCTCCAAGATCTGCCCGCGCCAGAACCGGGCACTCGCCACCCTAGGGTCGAGTTCCAGGGCGGCGGCAAGCTCCCGCTCGGCCGCGGCGACGTCACCATGTCGGAGGGCTATCGCGCCGAGCTGGACGTGCGCGGGTGCCGAGCGGGGGTTGAGTGCAAGCGCCTTCCGGTACAGCGCGGGCGCGTCCTCGTCGCGCCCCTCCTGTTCCGCTACCATCCCGAGGAGAAAGTAGAGACGCGGGTCCCCCGGTTGGATCCTCTGCGCGGCCTCGAGCGTGCGCTGGGCCTCCTCGGGCCGCCCGGCCGAGAGCAGCGCCGTGGCAAGGGCGGAGCTCACGAGCGGATCCTCCGGCCGCCGTCGAAGGGCCTCCTCGAGGGCAGCCACCGCATCGCCAGTCCGGCCCTGGCGGTGGCACAGGGTGCCGAGCATGGTCCACGCATCGATAACACCGGGATCGGCTCCGATGACCTCCCGGATCCGCTGCTCGGCCAAGGGCTCGTCCCCGGCTCCGACCGCATCCTGAGCATGGATGAGCAGGTTGTAGATCGCGACCTTCCGGCGTGGGCTCGGCAGACTTTCGCCCCTTCGCCAGTCGAGGCCTCCGGCCCCCGCAAGGTACCCGAGCGACCTCAGCTTCGCGATCGTCTCGGGGTCCGGAGCACGGCTCGCGGCCTTGGCGTTGCGGCCCAACGATGCCTCGACCTCGTCGAGCCGCCGCTTCATCTCCGCCAAAAGCTCCGGCTTGGTCTCCAGCAGGTTCTCCTTCTGCCCGGGGTCCCTCACCAGGTCGTAGAGCTCGGGCTCGGACGAGTCGATGAACTGGAGATGGCGCTCCAGCAGGGAGGTGAGCGCGCTCCATCCGAAGTGGAGGCGGGGGTAGTAGGTCTCGGTGTACACCGGCCGCTCGCGAAACCCGCCCACCCCGCCAAGGAGGGGCCATAGGCTCTCACCCTGCGTCTCGGCCGGCCGCCGAATTCCGGTGGCGTCCGCCACAGTGGGGAGAATGTCCACGAGTGAAACAACCTCGGGCCGCCGGATGCCCCCCGACCGGAGCGCGGGGTGAGCGATGATGAGCGGCACCTGCACGGTCGTCCGGTAGACGAACAGGCCATGGTCCATCTCGTCGTGGTCCCCAAGCCCCTCGCCATGGTCCCCGGCGAAGATGACCATGGTCCGTTTCGTGAGCCCTGCAGATTCCAGGAAGGCGCCGACGCGGGCCAACTGGGCGTCGCTGTACGCAACCTCCGCCAGGTACGGTTCATCCGGGTAGCGCTCGCGGAATGGGGATACCGGGTCGTACGGCAAATGGGGGTCGTACAGGTGAATCCAGGCAAAGAAGGGTGAGCTCGACGGCTGTCGAAGCCAGGCGAGGGCATCATCGACCACCGCCCCCCCGCGGCGCCGCACGTCGCCCATCGAAAGGATCTCGGCGGCCGCCGCGCCGGTGGGTTCGGTGTAGGTGTCAAACCCGCGGTTGAGGCCCCACCGCGCCGACAGGACGAAGGCGCCCACGAACGCCCCGGTGCGATACCCCTTCTCGCGGAAAAGCTCCGCCATCGTGGTGAGGCCGGCCGGCACAACGAAGTCCCCGTTGTCCCTCACCCCGTGGTAGACCGGGTACGTGCCGGTGAAGATGGAGGTGTGCGAGGGAAGGGTCAGCGGAGCCGGCGCGGCGCACATCTCGAACAGCACACCCCGCCCGGCCAGGCCGTCGACGAATGGTGTCTCGATCTGTTGGTTGCCGTAGGCGCCAAGCCGGTCCGCCCGGATCGTGTCGAGGGTGATGACGAGGACGTTGAGGCGGCTATCGCCCGCCGGTAGGGCCGGGCCACGGCTACACGACGCGAGGAGGAAGCCCGCCACCGCACCGATGAGGAGCAGGGCCGCCCGCGTGCTTACCTGACGGTGGACCGAGACAAGGGTCACGGCGGAGAAGCATACACCCGCGACACTCTCGCCACGGCCCTCGCGATGGCGATTACCCCGCTTTGCGCCGGAGCCTATTGATTCGCTCCTCGCGAAGGGCTTACTCGTGGTTTCGTCGCGGGTGAACCGCGTTTTCCCGTCCGAGCGATCCCATTCCCCCAGTGCTCGATGCCGGCAACAGTGCGCCCATGCTACGGCCCTATTCAAGAAGGGCACGAAGGACTCTATTTCCTAAGCGTGTAGTCGTAGAGGTGTCCACCGTCCTCACCGATGAATCTGACCGTTAGGCTCGTGCCGTCCGCTTCCAGCACCGTAAACCCTTGTCTGTTCTCCGCCACAAAAAGGAGACGATCGTACGCCTGCTCGTGTACAGCCCGTCCTCCGCCGCCGGCCGCTCCGTTGACGAAGAAATGCACCCCTCCTTCCGGTTTGAGGTGCTGAAAAAGGTGTTCGTGCCCGCAAAGGTATAGATCCACGTGGTTCTGCTCCAGAATCGGCAGAAGGCGCTTGATGAGCTCGTCGTTGTCCCCGCGCAGTGCCGAGAAAACGTGATAATGTCCGTAAACTACCTTCCACTTCGCCGTGCTCTTTTCCAGCTCCTCTCGCAGCCACAACAGTTGTGCTTCCGACATGAGAACGGTATTCAACGTGAAGAACTGCACAGACCCAGCGGTGAACGTGTAGTAGGGAGCCGGCAACCGCCAGGCCCCGCTTTTCTGCGAGTAGAGAATCTCGGCCGCCGGACCGTCGGGAGAGCCCCAGTCATGGTTTCCAAGCGACACATAGAAAGGGATGCCGAGTTGCGGGTAGTGGCTTGCCCAGTATTCCTGCCATCGCGGATCAAAGGGACTGTGCGCACCATCGTCCTGGTAGTTGTCTCCCAGCGTGATGCCGAAGTCGAAGGGGTGGGCACGGTGGTACTTGAGCATGGTATCCGCCGGCAACCGTTGTTCCTCGTCGCCGGTGCCGAAATCACTGATCGCCAGCACCCGAATGGGAGCGGACGCGGGCTTGACGGAGAACACAGGCGGCGCATTCCAAAAGAATGACGGTAGCCTCGCTACTCCCCACTTGTACGACCCCAATCGTTCCTGGGCACGCCCCAGGGTCCGTAGCGCCGACGAATCGCGACTTGCCTTTGCGAGGTCGATCCGCCTTTCGAGCAGCTGCGCAAGCTCATTGCTGCTGACCTCGAATAGCTCATCCAGCGCCGTTGCGGCCACTTCAGGATCCGGGTGCGAACTGATCCAACGCTCCAGGGCCTGCCGCAACAGCGGGTCGGAGGTCTCTTTGAGGGTGGCCGATACGCGACTGATACATGGCTGCCATTTGCCGGAACACTTATTCGCATCCACCAATGCGATGACGAACTGTCTAACGTTCGGAGTCACACGGTACCCGCCTGATGGGCCACCGGCTTCCCGTAACAGCTTCCAGATCAACTGCTCCCTTGCTTCATCGTCTTTCTCACGAAGGATCGCGGCACCCGCCTCGCGCAGTTCCGGCGGCAGCGTTCCCAGCAGCGTGTCCTCGCTCGTCTGAGGGGTCTGGCTCGCAACGGTGCTTGCAGCGGGCGTGGCCGTTACGCTTTGCGCCTGCCCGGCACGGGCATCCTGTACCTTGCCCACATGGAATGTGCCGGATATCAGCAGTACGAACAGAGCTGAGACGCACCACTTCCACTTTGTGTTCATAACGATCTCCTCCGTCGCTCCGCCTCGGTGGACGCTCACCGGCTTTGCACATGCCAGCCTCTCCGTCTGAAGAGTTCGCAGGTTCACCCGTTTCCTTTCGGTCGCCGCAAATCTGGACATCCAGCTCGTTCTGAAACCGGTCGAAACTCAGGCACGGCCCGCTGAAACACGGGCCCGCCCGAGAGAAACCTACTTCTCGTCCTTCTCTTCCTCTGAATCCTCGTCCTTATCCTTGTCTTTGTCGGACTTCTCCTTGTGGAGCTTTCCGAAAACTCGGGTATCAAGGTTGAAGAACGAGAACTTGAAGTCCTTGCCCTGGGCCAGCGGACGCAGGTCGGAGACCCGGAAGCTCAGCGTCCGTGCCGCCGAGAGTTTCATGGTCGCCAGCGGGGCTCCCGAAAGCTGCGGCGTGAAGTCCCACACCGCACCGGTACCCCCCTGCCCGTTGTCCGCATTCGTGATCTCCGGAACTCCCAGATCCGATTCGAGCGTAAGTACCCGCACCTTCACGGGCCCCTCGACCGTGTCTTTCGAAATGTTCTTGAGCCGCGCCGACACGCTCAGCGTCCCCTTGACCCGATCGAAATCCGGCTTCGAGAGCTCCAGCGTCACGGACTTGGAGATGTCCTTCAGGTCGGCAAGATCGGGACCACCGTGCTTGACGGCCGTCCCTTCGACCTTCACCGACGCGGACCAGAGCTGGGCAACCCCAGTGTGGTTGTCCACCCAGGTCGGATGAAACGTACCGTCCGCATCGACGGCCAAGCCGGAGGTGTGACCGC
>Ga0256868_10001075_pt1 | contig 15311 bp, 15 predicted proteins | sample RVTome_13_FD_187341 | JGI IMG/M metagenome (GOLD analysis project Ga0256868, IMG submission 187341) | Soil microbial communities from uranium-contaminated site in the Upper Colorado River Basin, Wyoming, United States - RVT92D227 HiSeq ... | reverse complement strand
AAGATATAATTTCATCGCCGCCGGGTAACCCTTTTCCTGAAATTCTTTTTCTGCTTTCGCCTTCTGCTGCACACCTCCGCGGTAGAAATCACGAAGCTCCTTGGCATTCTCCCGGGTCACCTCCAGCCCTTCATTTTCCTCGAAGACTGCTTCCAGGTTTACCTCTTGCAGGAGAATCAAGCGTAAATTCCCTGGAGGCGGAGTGGTAGCACAGCCATGGATGGCCCCCCAGGCCAAAATCCCAAAAAGGACGAATAAATTTCTTATCCTCATGCCTCATCTTTCATTGAGTAGCTGCTCAATGATTCCCTTGGCCTCTGCATCGGTCCAATCCACGGCCCCCACGGAGCGACAACGAACAATCCCTTGACGGTCAATGAGGTAGGTTGTCGGATGAGCCCAGACACCAAAAAGGCGCCCAACTTTCCCCTTTGTATCCAAGAGGATGGAAAATTGCGAAGGTTTCTTCTCCAAAAACTTCCGAATGGTCTCCCGGCTTTCTTTGGTGTTGATACGGAATAACGCAAAACCCTGGGAGCGGTATTGATGGAGGGTATTAAATGATGGGCCCTCCTTCCGGCAATCCGGGCACCAAGTGGCCCAGAAGTTGAGAAGGACGACCTGACCCCGATAATCCCGTATGTTCACCATTTTCCCTTGGAGATCTTCCAGGGAAAAATCCGGAGCACGCATTTGCCCCACATAGGTATGAAAAATACTTGGCGAGGCCCAGCTGCGAGTGAACTTCCCTTCAGAACCTTGCATCCAAAAGAAGAGGGCGCAAAAAAGGACGATCCACCATTTCACCATCTGCCCCATTTCTTTTCCTTGTCCTTCCTTCATACCCACCATTGATGTTGGACACATTATTTTTTTTATACCACAGGGGGCCACGACCGGCAATCCTTTTCCGGGGATTCTCCGGTTATCTAAGCCGCCATCCTTCAGCCGGGAGGAAACCCATTTTTAATCAAATTTTTCCCTTGACTAAAAAAACAACTTTTGTTAGGTTATTTAGTAATCTAGAGAAAATGGTCTCTGGGTCTATTTTTTGTTATCTTTTGCTGGAGCCTTCTGGCGAAGGGAAATTTCTTTGTTACCTTTTTAAATTCAGAAAGACATCTGTCAAAAGAAAGGAGGTGAAGGGGAGTGAAGAAGATGATGAGCATGGTCTTAGTATTAGCGGTTTTAGCGGCATTCACCTTTGGCTGCGCCGGGATGGTAAGCAAAGAGACAAAAGTGAAATGCCCGAAATGTGGTGCAGTTTTTACAATCGATGAAGGATTGAAGTCTATCGCACCTTAAGGGAAAACTCCTTTAAGGTCCTTCCTAGGCCGAGGTAGTCAATCCCCAACTTTATGCAAGGAATATCTCCAGGGGAAGAGCAAAAGTTCTTCCCCTCTTTTTTTCTGATCTTTCTAAGCTTTCTTCTCGCCCTGACTCATGGTTTCTTTTTTTTCACCCCTGAAGCCGCCGCTCAGAGAACCGAGAGAGAAAAGCTTTCCCGTTTCGACCGTTTGGCCCAAGAAGCCACTCTGTTAAATCAGCGCGGCCAACCCGAAAAGGTGATTACTCTTCTCGAACCCTACCAAGGAGATAAGAAGAATGACAGTGCCCTGTTTTTCAACGAACTGGGCATTGCTTATCGCCAACGGGGAAGAATCTCCGAAGCTATCCAGGCCTACCGATCTGCTCTCTCTCGTGATCCGGAAAACCCTGTCATCATGAAAAACCTGGGGGATGCGTTCTACCGGAACCAGGAATACTCTCAAGCCGTTGAACTGTACCAAAAGACCTTGCAGGCCAATCCCCGCTTCCAGCAAGCCCATTCCAGCTTAGGTTTGGCTTATTACCAATTGCAAAGATACCAGGAATCCCTGGAAGAGTTTGAGATCGTCCTCAAATTAAACCCCCAGGACGAGCAGGCCAAAAAATTCCGAGAGGCCATCCTAAAAAAAATAAAAGGTCAAAAGTAAGTTGTCAGGAGTAGGCCTCTACTCTTCACGTTTTACGATTGGCATATTTTTATTTCCCTGCGTTCTCTGAGCCCTCTGCGGTGAATGACGAATTAGATTGAACCGTAAAATCATTCACATTGACATGGATGCTTTCTATGCTACGGTGGAGCAACGGGACAACCCTTCTCTTTGGGGGTTGCCTGTGATCGTAGCAGGGGAAGCTGAAAAGAGAGGGGTTGTCTCAGCTGCATCTTATGAAGCCCGCGTTTTTGGTGTACGCTCGGCAATGCCCACTTCTCAGGCCAAAAGGCTCTGTCCCCAGGGAATCTTTTTACCCGTCAGAATGGATCGCTATCAGGAAGTCTCTGCGCAGATCTTGGCCATTCTAACAGAATTTACTCCCCTGGTCGAACCCCTCTCATTGGATGAATCCTATTTAGACGTCACGGGGAGCGAAAAACTTTTCGGACCCCCATTAAAGATTGCTCAAGAAATTAAACGCAGGATTTACGAAACAACCGGTCTTACGGCCTCGGCTGGAATTGCCCCGAATAAATTTCTGGCCAAAATCGCTTCCGATTTTAAAAAACCCGACGGCTTGGTGGCAATCAAGCCCGGGGAAGTGGAAGAATTTCTTCGAGAACTGCCTATAGCAAAACTGGGGGGTGTCGGCAAGTCTACCGCAGAAGTTTTACAAGGCTTGGGGATATTCAAGGTCGGGCAATTGGCTAACTACCCTCCCGCGCTCATCGAAAAAAAATTAGGGAAATTTGGCCTGGAGCTTGTCACCCTGTCCAGGGGGCAAGATGATCGACCCGTAACCCCTCATGCGGAACCCAAGTCCATCAGTCAGGAAGAAACTTTTACCCCGGACCTTCACCATTGGCCAGTGATGAAAAAAGTCCTCTTAGAACAATCGGAACGAGTCGGATGGGAGCTTCGTAAACAAAAATTGAAAGGTTACACGGTCCAATTGAAGGTTCGTTATCCTGACTTCAGTTTAGTGACCCGGAGTGCGACTCTTCCATCTCCCACGGATCAAGGAATGGCCATATACCAGACCGCGATCAAACTCCTGGATAAGACCGAAGCTCTAAAAAAAAGGGCCAGGCTTCTCGGCGTGGGGGTATCCAATCTGCGCCGACGCGACACCCCTGAGCAACTTTCCCTCTTTCATTCCCATCAAAAAAAGGGCGAACGCTCCACCGCAGCTGTGGACCAAATCTGGGAAAAATTCGGGCCCCAGGCTATCAAAAGGGCATCTTTGATCGAGAAAAAAGACGATGAGGAAAGGAGGGGATGAGGGAAGAAAACATTTCTCCTCATCTGTTTTTCTCCGTTTCTTCTTGAGAGAGCTCGGCGGCGAACCGTTCCTGCAAAAATTGGTAAATTTTCTCTCCGATTTGGAGTCCCAGGTCGATGAACTCGGGTCCATAGGTCTTTCCCGCCTGGGAACGGAAAGTGTCTTTAATGCGGGCAACTCCCCTCATTCCTCTGGGAAACCGTCTGATGAAGCGTACCATGGGAGCTTGCGTAAAACGAAGCATTTGCCAGAGAGTAAGAGTAAAATTGTCCGGGCCCCAGCGGAACTTATCGGCATCGTACAGGACGTCACTGATCATCTGCCCGATTGGGGAGTCGATCTCCTTGGGTTCGACAAAGGCTTCATGGTTGGCGATCGCTTCCACGATATACTTTCCCTTCTCGAAGGAGATGGAGGGAAATTCGGCAAGGATTTTCCTGGCCGCTGAAGCGCTGGCTTGGGCGTGCTCTTTTTCGCCCCGCCGGAGGTCATGAAGGAGGCCGGCCATCTGGGCCAAGATACCTGCTTCGTGTTTGATTCCCTTTCCCAGGGAAAGTCTTTCTCCCTCCATGTAAGTCAAAGCTCCGGCTTCCACGGCTACTTTCTCGGCATGGCCCATTCCATGCCCAAGGTTGTCTCTTAGTTCATGGAGGACAAGTTCTCGGCATCTTTTGACTTGTTGGTTTTGATCAAAAGCGGAGCGAGAGAGAGCAAGCCATCTCTCGCCATCGGTATAAAAACGAGGGGGAGGGAAGGATGCAGCAATATTCCGGCAGGCGGTAATCATCTCTTCGTAAATATCCTGCATCCCTTCTCCTAAATTCAGGAGCCTTTTTCGATTTTGATCTCCACGGCAACGTGGGAAGGTTGGTTGGGGGCCAGGCGAATTTGGGGAAAATTGACATCCACTCCTACGGAGATTTTCGTATTTTCTGTTATACTTGACAAGTCTATGGGTTCGGTCAAGACTTCTCGAACTTTGGTCAAGCGGCTCTCAGGCCCTTGGAGGACAACAAAATGAGGCTCTACCCAGACGGTCTCTAAGCGCAGGGGTTGCGGAAGCTTGCCGATGAACTGAGCCTTGACCTGAACCGAACGAGTCTTCACGTCTTCTAACCTGATGCGCATCGAAGATGGGTTGATCTTGGTGACCTCTGTTCCCACTGGAATGCGGATATTGTCCGTTGTGATGCGGACATAATTCAAGCCGCGCAGGCCTTGGGATAAGTCTATATGGGCCCTTACCTGATCCTGGCTAACGCCCGAAATCACCCCGCGCGGCCCGCGGATGCCGACTTCAACCTTGTTGACCAATTCCCCGGCAATTTCCATATTCGTCGGTATATTGCGGTATTCTAAGGGAACGGTTAACCACATTTCCGTCCGTTGTTGTCCGGCGATAAAACCCCAAAGCACAAGCACCAGAGCAAAGGCAATGCCCTTGGGTACCAGGTTGGCAGTGAAAGCGGATGGCCAACGATTTTTTCTCCTTTCTACCTTGAAAAGCATCGACCCCAAACGTTCCTGGAGATCACCAGGGTTACCCATGCGGGTAATTTCTCCCTCGACCGCCAATAAAACTTCTCCTCTTTCTTCCGAGACGATTAGAGAGATGGCATCACACTTTTCGGTGATACCGATTCCTGCCCGGTGCCGGCTTCCATAATTCCGCGGCAGGGCTGGGTTGTCCGAAAGAGGAAGATAACACCCCACCGATACGATTCTTCCTCCATGGATGATTACCGCCCCGTCATGGGCTGGTGAGGAAGGTATAAAAATACTGGAAAGAACCTCGAAGCTTACCCGGCCGTCAAGGGGAATTCCTCCCTTCAGATGACCTTCCAGAATGTCCCGCCGCTGAAAGACGATAAGAGCTCCGATTCGATTCTTGGCCAATTCAAAAGCGGTTCGCACTACTTCTTCCAGGGCCAATCGATCCAGGGCTTCGGGCTGCCCCAAGAAAAAATTCAGCGGGCTCATCCGTTCCAGGACTTGACGAATCTCCGATTGGAAGACCACCACCATGATAACCAGGATGACGGCCCAGAGGTATTGCAAGATCCAAGTAGTTATAAAGAGGCCGGACCACCGGGCCAGAAGATAAAGAAGGCCCAGGGCAGCGAGGGCAATCAGGATGCGCAAGGCTCTAGTTCCCTGCAACCAAACATACAGCCGGTAGAGGATAAAGGTAATTAACAGGATGTCCATTAAATCCTGCCAGCGCATACTGGCAAGGATTTCTTTCAGATAAGCAAGCACCGTTCCCCCCTGAAGACTCTCTGCTTGCTATGATAATATAAAAGGAGAGAGGAATCTACTGTTTAATCTTCCTCTTTCAGGAACAAGGACAAGGTTCAGCAGGAAGAAGAAAAGCCAAATCGGGGGTAGCCTGAGGGGCGCGGTTCAACCTAGGCGGATGACCTTGGCCACGACATCTTCGGGATCTCGCCCCAGAACTCGGATCATGGGTTCTTTCCCCATACCCCCCCGGTCAAAGATGATGTCGGGGATGGATTTGGATTTTTGCAAAACCCTTTGGACCCCCCAAGAAAGAGAAGAGCCTTCCCTTCGCTTCACCCCTGCCGGTTCATCTTGGCGGTCGAAATGGCCGATCGCCAAGCCAGTCTTCTTCGCCCGCCTTAAAATTTCTTCCGCGAATCGTACGTTCATGGCAGAGCGCATCTCCGCATCATAGGTCATGGCGGTAAGGATAATTTTGGCGATATGCTGAGAAGCACCGAATTCTGGGTCGGCTACCTTGCCGACCTCATTTCCCCAGTGAACGAACCTGCCAGGAAAGGCGGCGACGTCTTCTGGGCTTCGGGAATAGGGAAGGGCAAATCCCAAGTTTGACTGTACCTCTGGGAAAAGGTACCCCACCTTCCTCTCCCGAAGGGTTTGGAAAGCCTGCTTAAGTTTCTGGATAATTTGATACCGCTCGATTTCCCGGGTCGCCCAAGCAAAAGGATTGACGGGACCCTGCCCGTGCCCTAAAGGCAAAGAAAATTGGATGGCCGCAGTGACGAAGGCTTTGGCCTTTTCCACTGCTTCCAAGACCGGGCTTCCTTTGGCCAATTCCACAGCGATGGCGGCGGAAATTGTGCATCCCGTCCCGTGGGTATGAGGCGTGATTAGGCGGTTGCCCTTGAGATCAAAAAATTTTCGGCCATCAAAAAAAACATCCACTGGATCTCCGGAAAGATGCCCGCCCTTGATGAGCACATTCTTCGCCCCCATCCTGTGGATCAGGATGGCCGCTTCTTGCATTCCTTTCCACCCTTTAATTTTTTTTCCGATGAGGGCTTCACTTTCTGGAAGGTTGGGAACAATCACCTGCGCCAGGGGAAGGAGTTCTTGGCGGAGAACCTGTTCCGCTTCTGGAGAAAGAAGCCGGGTGCCACTTTTCGCAACCATCACCGGATCTACAACCACTGGGGCAAGACGATATTGGCGAATTATCTGACTGACGGCCCGGATAATTTTTGAGTTCCCCAGCATTCCCGTCTTCATTGCATCCACGCCAATGTCCGAAATCACCGCCTCCATTTGCTGCCTAACGAAATCCGCCGGCACTTCATGGATGCCCATCACTCCCTGGGTATTCTGGGCCGTCACGGCCGTTACAGCGCTCATCCCAAATCCCCCCAGAACGGCGATGGTCTTCAAGTCTGCTTGAATTCCAGCGCCACCACCAGAATCTGACCCGGCTACCGTTAAAATTCTCGGTATCATTCCTTCCTTCCTCCGATCGAATCGCTGCGGATCCCTCCTCGTCCATCCTCATCCTATACAGGTGGATAGGCGGATGGGGCGATTCAATTTTTTAATTATTTTAGCGCAATATCTAAGGTTGTCAATAAAAGCCAAAGTTTGCCCAAAAAAGCAGCCCAAAAGAAAATTGACATCAGGCCTACATGATAGTATCATAAAATAATTATCCCTGAAGGGTTGCTCTAAGAAAGAGGAATTGCCTATGTCCTTCATGAGAAGGGCTTTTTTTTATCTACTCATTTCCTTTCTGGCGCCCGCCTGCGCTACGATAAAACCCATTCCATCCTCAACCAAAGATTTTTTGCCACCGGGGCCTGCCGCCAAATCTTATTATCACTTTTTACTTGCCCAACTCTATCAAAGAACTGGCGACATCGATCAGGCTACCAACCAGTACCTTAAAGCCCTGGAACATGATCAAAGTTCTGCTTACCTCCATATTCATCTGGCAGCCCTATATCTCAAGAAAGGCCTTCCGGAAAAGGCTTTGCACGAAGGGGAAAAAGCCATCCAGCTCAACCCAAACAGCGTCCCCGCCCATCTGCTCCTGGGGGGTTTATACCTCTCTCTCCAGCAGCACGAAAAGGCGATCCAAGCCTACCAGAAAGCAATCCAGCTCGAACCCCAAAGCCAGGAAGCCTACCTCTTTATGGGAACCCTTTACGCCGAGCGGAAAGATTACGATAAAGCCGAAACCAACTTCCAAGCCCTTTTAGCCATTGATCCCCATTCCTTAATGGGCCATTACTACCTGGCTCGAGTCTATGCCGAGATGAAACGTTTCGAGGAGGCCAAGAAACACTACCAGGCTTCTCTGGAGATCAAACCCCATTTCGAACCTGCTCTTATGGATTTGGCCTTGATCCATGAAATTCAGCAAGCCAACGAAAAGGCCATCAAGATTTACAAAGAGATCTTAACCCTAAATCCTTCGAATTCGGAAGCCCATGAGCGGCTGGGTCAGGTCTTCATCCGTCAAAACAAGCTTAACGAAGCGCTGACCGAGTTTCATGCCGCAGAAAAATTAACCATCAACAATACCGAGGTGCGGACGAAGATCGGACTTATCTACTTTGAACAAGGGCGCCTGGACGAAGCCATTGAACAGTTCTCCTTTGTCCTCTCCTCCCAACCGGATAATGATCGGGTACGATATTACTTGGGAACGGCTTATGAGGAGAAAAAAGAATTGGACCGCGCCGCGGAAGAGTTTAAACGAATCCCACCCTCCTCTTCACTTTACGTCGATTCCCAGATTCATCTGGCTTATGTCTACGATAAACAGAACAAAGCCGAGGCGGCTATCTCTGCTCTGCAGGCAGCCATCCGGGCCAAATCGGACAACCCCGAACTTTACCGCTTTTTAGCCTCTTTCTACGAGAAAACCAACCAGTTTGAGGAGGGAATCCGCCTGCTCAAAAAAGCATTGGAGTTGGCTCCCCAAGACGAAAAAACTCTTTTTAACCTCGGGGTCTTCTACGACAAATCCGGAAACTGGCAGGAAGGGATTACCCAGATGCGTAAAGTTCTGGAACTGAATCCCAATCATGCCCAGGCTCTCAATTATATCGGCTATACCTTTGCCGAAAAAGGAATGAACTTGGATGAAGCGGAGGGCCTCATCCAGCGGGCCTTAGAGTTAAAGCCCAACGATGGTTACATCACCGACAGTCTGGGTTGGGTTTACTTCAAAAAGGGAGCAATGGAAAAAGCTGTGGTGGAATTGGAAAAAGCTCACCGCTTGGCTCCGGATGATCCGATTATTGCCGAGCATCTGGGAGATGCTTATGCCCACCGCAAGCTGTTCGATAAAGCCATCGAGATGTATGAACGGGCCAATAAATTGGACCCCAAAAAATCTGAGTTGAAAGAAAAGATAAAAAAATTGCAAAAAGAAAAGAAACGCGAATGAGGATTTGGCTTCTTAGCCTCCTATTTTTTTTGGTTATCAGTGGTTGCGCCACTCTTCCCCTCCTTCCCCCCGAAACGCCCTCACCCGAATTTCTTCTGCATCAAATCAGGACCCGCCTCCAAACCTTGGAAGGCTTGAAAGGCCTGGCCCAGGTGAAAGTTTCTGCGGCGGAAAAAAGCTTTCATGCGCAGGAAGTCCTTTTTGTCCGTCGACCGGGATGGCTGCGCGCAGAAAGTTTGGGCCCTCTGGGCACACCCCAATTCTATTTGGTCACGGATGGCCGCGAGTTGAGTCTATACAATCCTGGAGAGAATAGGTACTATTGGGGCTGGGCCACGGCCAAGCATCTTTCCTTGGCCCTCCCGTTAGCCCTGGAGCCGGAAGAAGTCGTCTCCCTTCTTTTAGGTGCCCCCCTTTTGATCGATTACGACTTAGCCTCCACTCGCCGGGATGGAGAGGAAGGTCTTTGGACCGTAGAACTTGCTTCTACCTCGCGCAGAGAGCGCCAGACTCTTTGGGTAAACCCTTTTTCCTGGCATATTCTTCGGGCCGAACTTTACCGGCCAGCCTTATCCCAACGCCTAATTTTTGAAGACTTTCGCCGCATCCAAGGTTTCCTCTTCCCCCAAAAAATCCAGTTTACGTCCTTCGAACCGGTGGCCCGGCTCACGGTGGAATACCTCGAGATGGAATTAAACCCTCGCTGGACGGCACAAGATTTTCAGCTTCCGGTGCCCCGGGGAACTACGGTCATCCCTTTGCAATAAACAAGGCGGTGGGCAACGTTGTGAGGCATCGCTTCGTTAGCAGGGGCCCCCAAAAAATTGTCCCTGAGAACATTGTTCCTTCTCTCGGGGCTAAAAGGGAAAGACGGGTTGTTGGGAAGGGTTATCCGATTTCTTTCAATTTCTTGCGAGCACGATTGGCTTGGTCTGATTTAGGAAAGCGTTTGACGACTTCTTTTAATATCAGTTTGGCGTTAATTGTATCCTTCATCTCCAGGAAGGCTATCCCTTGGCGGAATAGCGCGTCGGGAACCTTGTTCCCCTTGGGATATTTTTTAATCACTTCATCGAATTCCAAGATGGCTTCTTCATACTTTTTTTCGGCAAAATAGCATTCTCCCAGCCAGTAATGAGCATTCTCAGCATACTTGGACTTGGGGTAACCCTCCAGAAATCCCTTGAAACCTGCTTTGGCTCCCTCGACATTACCCTTCGTAAATTGTTCGTAAGCTTTCTTGTAAGCTTCATCAGGAGAGGCTGCAACTTTTTTTCCTTCCGGTTCCGCTTTCTGGGAGGGAACCTGTTTTTTGGTAGGCTCACCTTGGGCTGGGGGGACCTGGATAGCCGAAGGTTTTTCTTCCCCGGTTTCCGCTTCTCCCTTGGGAGCCTTACTTTCGGCCGCTATTTTTTTATCCCATTCTTCCACGCTTTTGTTCAGGGCCGCAAGGCGTTTATCCAATTCGTCGAGTTTCCCCTGGTAGGCCTCTTTGAAGGTTTTGGTCTCCCCAAAAGTCTTCTGGGCAAAGTATTTACTTTCTTCAAACCGTCCCATCAGATTTTGCACTTCCATCTGGAGTTTATCCAGCCGGGCTCCCAGGTCTGCCTGGTAGCGGCGCATGGGTTGGCTGGCAGTCTCCATCTCTTTTTCCAAAAACCCGATTTTCGTCTTGGTCTCCGCGCCCAGGGTAGTCATTTCTTGGTGCAGATCATTGATCTTTTTTCCCAAGGTATCCGTCTTGGTGGAAAGGTTTTTAATCTCTGAGTTTAAATCATAAAGATTCCGCTGGAGGGCCAAAAGTTCTTTGGTGTTATTGTTCGTATCACGCTGGAGGGCTTCCAGGTCGTTTTGGGTAGCGCATCCGCTGAAAGATAATAAACCAAGCAAAATAAGAGCGAGTAAAAAAAAGCGATTCATTCTCTTCATAGGATCAACCCAATACGGAGGAACTCTTCCTCCCTTCTTCGTTTGAGGAAGAGTTCCTGAAGATTAGGAAAGGTTATTTGGTCTTAATAAATTCATCCCGGCGGTTCTTAGAACGTTCGGCCTCGTTTTTGTTGGGGACCAGAGGTCTTTCTTCTCCGTAACTGATGGTAGACATCCTTGCCGAGGCTATCCCCAGCCCTTCCAAGTATTTTTTGGCGCTGTTGGCCCGCCGCTCACCCAGGGCTAAGTTGTATTCGGCTGTCCCGATGTCACAGGTATGCCCTTCGATCTGAATTTTCTCGGTGGGACTTTTGGACATCCATGCGGCGAGTTTCTCTACGTTTTCTTTCGATTTGGTGGAGAGGGTGTAATCATCGAAAGCAAACTGAAGGCGCAGGCTCACCAGATCAATGGGTTCAGGCGCTGGCGCAGGTGGAGCAGCTTCGGGCTTGGGCTCTTCCTTGGGAGGCGGCGCTGCTTCAACCTTGGCTTCTTCTTTGGGGGGTGGCGGTGGGGGCGGTGGGGGCGGTGGGGGGGGCGGTTCTGGTTTGGGCACTGCTTTGGCTTCGACAACTGGCTTCGCTGCCGCTTCCTCCTTGACCACCTGCTTCTTCGCACATCCGGTGGCGATGAAAGCAAGGGCGACAATGGAGATTAGAACAACCAACCAGACTGAAGATTTTCTCAACATTCCATTCTCCTCCTTTTCTTGAAATATTTTAGGAAAAAAAAATCGCCAATTGAATTTTTTCTTTTCCTCATTCATTAAATCGAGGTGACCAATTAGGATATGTATCACCTCCTTTCTGAAATGTCAACCTTTTTATTCGGGTTCCCTCGGCATCAATTAAAAAAATATGCGGTCCCCCATCCCGGGTGGAACTAAAGACCAGATTCCGCCCATCGGGTGACCAGGAAGGCATTTCGCAACGGCCCAAGTTAGCGGTTAAGATGCGGAAATCGGACCCATCCGGCCGGATGGTGCAAATGTTATGATTTCCCCCCACGGAGGCATCAAAAGCAATGCGGTCTCCGCGGGGGGACCAGGCAGGATGGGTGTTGTAATTTCCCTCGAAAGTCAAACGTTGAACGTCCCTGCCCTGGGCATCCATAATGTAAATCTGGGGGTTCCCTCCGCGGCTGGAGACGAAAGCAATCTTTTTGCCGTCGGGAGACCAAGTCGGAGATACATCAATCGCGGGGTGATCCGTCAAGCGCAACAATCCTGAACCATCTTGGTTGATGGTGTATATGTCTGGATTACCGTCTTTGCTTAAGGTAAGCGCAAGGCGCTGGCCATCCGGAGACCAAGCCGGAGAGATATTTAACCCAGGGTAGTAAGAAATCCGGCGCTCTTCTCCGTTGCGCAAATTCTTAATATAGATATCCGGGTTGCCTGCTTTGTAGGAGGTAAAGGCAATCTTCGTCCCATCCGGGGCAAAGCGCGGGGAAAGGCAGATGGATTGATGCCGAGTGATCTGGCTCGAGTTGCGGCCGTCAAAATCCATCAGATAGATCTCTTTGTTCCCCGTAGGGTTAGAAACAAAAACGATCTTGGTCTGGAAAAACCCGTGCTCTCCCGTGAGGGCAAAGACGATCTCATCCGCGAAACGATGAACCATGCGCGATAGGTCGGTAATTTCTCCGATGTACCTCTTGCCGATGATCAACTCCTTCTTTAACACGTCGTAAAGACGCGCCTCCAGAGCGAGCGAACGGTCCTTGTAAGTGACCTCCCCCCTAACCAATGCTTCGGCGCCGGTGTTGGCCCAACTCCGAAAGTCGATGACCTCCGCATTCGTTCCTATCAGCCCCTGGCCGGTCCCGGTGGAGGGTTCCCCCAGGGGAGGTTTGATAATGGCCTCCCCGGAGGTCTTGGGATCGATGAGGGCGAAGAACCCGGAAAGGCTTAAATCGCCATTCAGAATGTCCGTGGCTCGTTCCCCAAGTTTCATATCCTCGTTAGGGCTCAACGGTGATTTGAAAGGAGCAATGGCAATGGGGAACTTGCGGAAAGAGGGAGAGCGAATGTCGATATAGACTTTGGCCCATAATAACTCGCTGGAGATACCGACCAGAAGAAAAGCAACGAAGAAAAGAGAAAAAGTTTTTTTCATGTTAAGCCTCAAAGATCGGAAGGTGTAAAACGAACCCCGACATCAAATTTGTCTCCTTCCATTCCCGAAGGTAATGGAGGAAGGGGATTCGCCTTTTTGATGGCGCGCAGGGCAGATTCATCCAGGTAAGGGTTCCCGGATTTTTTCTCGAACTGGATATCTTCAATCTGACCGTCCTTGGCGATGCGGATGGTGATGATGGTCTCCAGATTTTTTTTGCCGCCGAGGACTTCCTCGGGAAGGACCCAGACACTGCGGATGCGCTGCCAGATTAAATTATAGTAAATTTTAAATTTGATGGACATAACCCCGGAAGAGGCTCCTCCCGTTCCCGTCTCCTCCGTTTCTACGGCTCCTGAACTTCCGATGGTCACGCGCTTGCGGATGCCCTCGATGGCTGAACTCACTTGGCGGGCCTCCTTTTCGTCGCGAATACGCTCGATGGCCGAATCGATGCTTTTACTCTCTCGGCGTTGGCGGATACGTTCGATGGCATCAGCAACCTTCTTTTCCGCCTCCTCCTTCTTCGTGGGAGAAAGAGAGATGGGTTTGGCTTTCTCTTTAACTGTAGGCTTCTCCACGACTGGTGATGGTGGCGGAGGAACTGAGGGAAGAGTTTCCGCAGAACGATTGGGCGCGGATTCCCTCACCGGGCCTAAACTTGGCGGGATATTGACCAAGCGGACGGAATATACGGGAGAGTAAAAAGTCCTTGTAGAGGCCAGATTGGGAAGGTAAAACATGGCCGAGATCATCATTATATGCAGGGCCATAGAAAGGAAGACCATCTTCCCGATCCTGGAACTTTTTGAATAGCTACGAAGGACATCGATGCTCGGGGAAGTTTTCATCTCCGTTCTTCTAAGGGCTCTGTGACCATGCCTAACTTTTCGATACCGGCATTCTTAATCTCAGCCATCGTCTGAACCACAAACCCGTAGGGGACGCTGCGGTCTGCCCGCAGAAGCACTTCCTTATTAAGCTTAGCGGCCGTTGACCGCTCTAACCGCCGACGGAGCAATAGAGGATCCACTTTTTCCTGATTGATAAAAACTTCTCGCTTGGAGTTGATGGTGATTACGATTCGCTCCTCCTGGTCTTCTATGGGCCGGGAAGTCGTTTGCGGCAGGTCCACATCGACGCCTTGCTGCATCATCGGGGCCGTAACCATAAAAATAATCAGCAAGACCAGCATTACATCCACCAGGGGAGTAACATTAATATCGCTCATCGCACGGTTTTCGCTTCTCGGTCCCTGCATAAAACTATCCTATCGAAAAAATGATTTTTATAGGGCTCCTGCGGAGAATCACCCCCATTGAGATTGCTCCGTCATCCCGCGTTTTGCGGGACACTCCGCCATGGCAAAAAATAAAAACGGATGTTTCCGGCGAAGGAAGTCTCGTACCGCACGAGGTCAGGCCGAAGCATGGTTCTGGGTTTAAGATTTTTATAGGGGCCTCCCGTATCTACGATTTTAAAAAATGCCGTTTAATAATGTTCAGCAACTCTGCGGAAAAATTTTCCATCTCGGCGCTCAGGACCTTGATGCGGTTAATGTAATAATTATAGGCCACCACAGCCGGAATGGCAGCGGCTAACCCCGCCGCTGTGGCAATAAGAGCCTCCGAGATCCCGGGGGCGACCACGGCTAAGGTGGCCGAACCCCGCATGCCAATTCCCCGAAAGGCATCCATGATACCCCAAACCGTACCGAAAAGGCCGATGAAGGGAGTTGTCGAGCCGGTTGTGGCCAAGAATCCCAAAGCCCTTTCCAGCTTGGTCAGTTCCGTGGTCGATGCTTGGCGCATGGCCCGGCTAATATTATCCTCCCCGCTGAACTCGATATTCAAAGCGGTTCCATCACTATCTTTGCGGTGACTTTCCGGGTTGGAGGATGCCTGGCTGAGCTTGGTCAGCTCTACATATCCGGCGCGAAAAACCTCGGCAGTAGGACTGTAGCGAAGCTTTTTCGAATCCGCAAAAATAGTAGAAAGTTGCTTGCCCTCCCAAAAAATGCGCAAAAACTGTCTCGATTCTTTGTCTGCCCGCCGGATGAGACGCAGCTTGGAAAAGATGATGGCCCAGGAAAGAATGGAAAAGAAGAGCAGGATCAAAAGGACAACCTTCACCACCGGGCCCGAGTAAAGAACCAAATCCACCACACTTCCCCGAAACCCGCTTCCCATGCCCGCCGGGAAGAGCTGCCCCCAACTAAGGAGAGTAATCGTAGCCACTCATCCCCCCTTTTCTGACGAAAAATTGATTCTTTCCCAATATATATAAAATTAAACGGTCCGTCAACCCTGTTTGATTCCCCC
>Ga0256868_10001074_pt1 | contig 15323 bp, 14 predicted proteins | sample RVTome_13_FD_187341 | JGI IMG/M metagenome (GOLD analysis project Ga0256868, IMG submission 187341) | Soil microbial communities from uranium-contaminated site in the Upper Colorado River Basin, Wyoming, United States - RVT92D227 HiSeq ... | reverse complement strand
CCAATGGTTCCTACATTTGCACTCCAGATTTTTTCTCCGGTGTTTTCGTTAAAAGCAAATAAGGTTGCACTCATTATACTATCACAACCAACAAAAACTAGGCCATTATCAACTGCAGGGGTCGACAAACCTCCGCCAGGAAGGTTTACATCCCATAATTTTTCACCAGTTTCTAAATCTAAAACAATGAGTTTATTGTTTAATCCAAGACTATTATTCAAAATCGTATTTAATTTGTTATAAAAATTCATTACTATCTGGTTATTAGAAAATTTTCCACTCCATGATGTAATAAAAACCTTATTATCTACTATTGTTGGAGCGGCAGAATAACAAATTGTACTTTCGTTATCCAAAGAAAATTCCCATATTTGTTTTGATAAGTTCGAGGCATTCAAAGCATATACTTTGTTACTTGTACTATTAAGTTCGCTTGTGCCCACTATTACCTTTCCATCACTTACGGCAACAGATGATTCAACTTTGTATTGATTGGAGCTTACGTCAACAAAATATTGATTTTTATCATTTAAATTTGTGGAATCTGCTGTTAAATTAAATGCGTATATTCTATAATCTTTACTAGGAATATATACCAATCCATTACCAGTAATAGGACTATTAAACCATCCACCTACATCTGTATTTATCTCAGTATGCCAATAAGTATTACTGTTTTCCTTCTTTATGTCTAAGCCAAAATAAGAACGTGTGTTCTCAGGGTTTTTTCCAAAAATTGGCCATTCATCAAGAACACCACTAATTTTTACTTCACCATTTTCAATATTTACTCCATAGCTTTTATCTATTCTGTAGTCATGTGAAAAACTATCATAAAAACCGCCTTTTGTTAACCACAATACTCCCCAACTGGATAATTGCGGAGAAAACAGTGGATCATCTGAATGTAAGTGAGCCTGAAGTGTTATACTAGAATAGCTTACGCCTAGGGACGATAAATCTATAGGAGAACTAGAAAAACCTTTAATATTGTCATCAAGAGTAGAAATAATTTTTCCATCAGAGTCTAAAATATGTAATTTAATATATGTCTTATTGGTAGGTCTGGTTGCATCCCAAAAAACCTTTTCCCATCCGTTAAAATTACCTCCGCTAGATGGTCTTATTAAGGATGAATTAACATAACCATCAGTTTTATATCCTGGTTTTGAAGAGAATTCCACTTCTACATAATCAGAGTATAAATATGCATGTTGTACGAGTGGATCTGATGAAGGTGTTCCAATTATTAAAAAATAAAATATGCTCTCTTCACTTATGTATTCTGCAACTATATCATTTGAAAGTCTTACACTTAAAAATCCGTTTGGTTCATTTATGTTTTCTTCGGTATAAGAAATATTATCAAACAAAGTCCAATGTGGTAAAAGATCTTTATAATTCCAAATGTACATCGAAATTTCATCAACATTTGCCACAGCATTATATGCACCAGACCACCAAACAGCAGTAAAATTATCAATAAGATCAGCATTTTCATTAATCTTGAATTTAAATAAATTCATTGGATAATATGTATAATTCATATAAGGCCCATACTCTGATATTGTTTCAACAGCAGAATTATCTCTTTTTTTTAGTTTTGAATACTCGGAGGGAGTATATTCGTACCCTGGCATTTTTTCAGGGTTTATAAAATTTGAAATTAATTTTATAAAATCTCCAGAGCCTGGGGTAATATATGTATCTGTTAACATCCAAGCATTTATTTTACTAGGTGTGTCATTATAGTTATAAAAAATACTGTGGGATTCGTTTGTTAATTCGATATAACCATTCTGCAGATTACAATTATTTAATGTTACATCCTCTGCGTCGTCAAATTCGTCATATATAACACCATCATCGTAATCTGGTATTAATTTTGCAGATAAGTTTAAAGTTATGTTGAAACTTAAGACTAATACTATTAATATATAGATAGTAAGTAACTTTTTTACTATAATTTTTAACTTCATAGTGATATTCCCCAATAAATATATACTTTAATGGGTTAAATATTTATTTTATTTATTTGACTTCTTATTTTAATCATAATAGTTTAATATATCTTAAAGTTTTATATCTTTATTTAATTTTAATTAAAATTTGTATATCCATAACATTTGTACCAGTTTTTTGTGTGATTAATAAATCTCCAAGGTTTTTAAAGAATTCATATGAATTGTTTTCGTTTAGAAATTTATTTGGTTCAAGTTTTTTCTTTTGTGAATATATGTAGGTATAAGGGTCAGCAATTGCTCCAGCTGCGTTGCAATTTCCATCTATTCCGTCCGTTGCTAAAGAAGCGAAAATAATATCTTTATTTGATAGTTGTTTAACTCCACTTAAAACCATTTCTAGGTTTCTTCCACCTTTGCCATCACCAATTATTTTAACTGTTGTTTCACCTCCTGAGATAAATGCAATTTTTTTTGTACAAGTATTATAGGTAGTTGCTTTTTCAACAAGAAACTTTCCAACTTTTCTTGCTTCACCATTTAAAGCTGTAGTCAACAGCATTGTGCTATAACCTAATTCACAAGCTTTTTTCTCAGCAGCTTTGCAAGCAATTTCGTTATTTGCAACTAGAAAATTATAAACACTCTTAAAAATCGGATTATTCTTTTTTAAAGTTTCAGAAATATTTTCTTTAATACCATCTTCAATAACTTTTTTTACAGAAAAAGGTATCTTATTCCATATTCCATATTTTAAAAAAATTTTTTGTGCGTCACAATATGTTGTTGAATCCGGATAAGTCGGACCAGATGCAATAAACTCAAGTGGATCACCTATTATATCTGAAATGATAAAAGATATAACTGTACATTTTATATAATTTATAAGTTGTCCACCTTTTATCAAAGATAGATGTTTACGTATTGTATTAATTTCATTTATATTAGCACCAGATTTTAAAAGCAGATTGATTGTTTTTTGCAAATCTTTTATATCAACTTTCGATTTGCATAATAAAGAAGAACCTCCACCCGATATTAAAACAATTAAAAGATCGTTTTTATTGCATTTTTTTACTAAATCTATTACTTTATTTGTATTTTCAATACTTTTTTTATTTGGTAAAGGATGAGCTCCCGTAAGTGTAAAAATAGTTTTATTCTTGACCTTACTATTTGGGTCATTTGTAATAACAATTCCTTTTTTAATATCTATAGAATCACATACACCTTGTGCCATACCGACGCTTGCTTTTCCAAATCCAATTAAAAAAATATTTTTGAAATCCGATAGATCTATTATTTTAGATTCAAATATGATTTTTTTACCATCAAACTTCGATTTTACAATATCATATGGATTAACAGAGTCAATGGCTGATGTAAAAATATCAAGAATATCTTTTCTAATTTTTTTTAATTCAGGTGTCTTTCCATTTTTGATGATTTGTTCTTGATTTTTAAATAACATATTCAATAAACTAATATTTATTTCCCGAACTGCAGTTGTTTCATTAAATTTTTTCTAATCTTTCTATCTCCAGAAAAACCTTTCATCATACGTTTTGTCATATTATAATATTTGAGTAATTCCTTAACATTTTTATTTTCAACTCCTGATCCTCTTGCAATACGTTTAATACGTGTGGCATGAACAATATTTGGATCGTTCATCTCTTCATCTGTCATTGAATCCATAATTACCTTGAACTTTTTTAATTTATTTTCAGTATCATCCATATCTTCTTTATTTAACTTGGATTTTCCCATAAATCCACCTGGTAACATTTCTGCAATTTTTCTAAGTGATCCCATACCTGATAGCATATCCATCTGATCATACATGTCAAATAATGTAAATTTTCCAGACATTATACGTTTGGCAGTTTTTTCTGCATCTTTTCCTTTTAAACTTTCTTCTGCTTTTTCAAGTAATGATTTGATATCACCCATTCCAAGTAATCGAGAAATAAATCCTGCAGGGTCAAACTTCTCAAAATCATTTATATGTTCACCTGTTCCAATAAAAACAATTGGTGCACCAACTTCAGCGGCCGCACTAAGTGCTCCACCACCTTTTGCTGTCCCATCAAGTTTTGTAAGAACAATACCAGTTATATTGACAGCTTCATGGAATGTTTTTGCTTGAGGACCTGCTTCTTGACCAATTGCTGCGTCCATAACAAGAAGTTTTTCATCTGGTTTAATTGCCTTAAAAATATCTTTCATTTCATTAATAAGTTCATTTTCAAGTTTATGCCTACCTGAAGTATCAACTATTATTACATCAGTCGTTCTTTTAAATCTATTTAATCCTTCTGTGACAATCTTAACGGCATTTTTTTCTTTTTTATCTCCATAAAAAGGTACTTTTACTTGATCAGCAATCTGTTCTAACTGTTCATATGCTGCAGGTCTGTGTACATCACCGGCTATTAGTACAGGTCTTAATCCTTTTTTCTTAAAGTATATTGCAAGTTTTCCACAAGTCGTTGTCTTACCTTGACCATACAGACCTACCATCATTATGATTTGTTTTTTAAAAGGTAATTCCCTTGCTTGTCCTAAAATATTAACCAATTCTTCATATACTATATGTATAACATGTTCTCGGTTACTCATACCGGAAGGAGGTTTCTCTTCAAGAGCGCGTTTTTCAATTTTTTTTGAGAGTTCTAAAACTAATTTAACATTGACATCCGCTTTTAATAGTGCTCTTTGAATGTCCCTAACTATCTCTTTTACAAGTTTTGAATCAACATAAACTGCATTTGCTATCTTTTTTAAAGTCCCTTTAAGAGAATCACTCAGGTCATCTAATACCATATTTGTGGGGAAATGTAAAAAGGAGCATTAAAAGGTATCGGCCTACTATTGAGTTATTTCCTTATTAATCAAATTAGGATTTTTATTTTCTATTAACTTTTTATTACCTTTTGATCCATAGATAATATCACCCCACTCGTTTACAATTTTTTCGAGGTGTTCCTTAGTGTCTTCATAAAATTTTTCTAGATTCTCAAAGGCTTCGGAATAAACATAAATAGTTTCTGATATATCTGTTTGCGTTATAATTCCTACAATTTTATTATTTAAAATAACAGGTAATTTTTTTATATTGCTTTCTTTCATAATTTGAGATGCTTTTTCTAAAGGTGCTAACGCATGTACTATTTTTAAATTAGAAGACATAATATCTCTAATTTTTGTATTTTTAGGTGACTTATCCTGTAATATCGCTCTTTCAATTATATCTCGCTCTGTAACAATTCCAACGAGTATATCATTATCCATCACAACTAGACAACCAACTTTTTTATCTTTGTATAATTTACACGCATCATAAATTGTTTTTTTACAATCTATAGTAACAACATCTTTAGTCATTATTTCTTGAACTAACATAGATGCATCCTCACAAATAATAAATCAAGTATTTACTAATTATAACTTTTGTTATATTTTATCCAAAAATTTAAAGAATAATAACGATTTCATGATTGTAAAATGATTAATAGACAACAAGCCTTTGTTCTTATAAAAAAATATATCAAAAGTGAAAAACAAATTCGACAATCCTTGATAACAGAGGCAATCTTAAAAAAAATTGCTAAAATACTTGGTACAAATGAGGAATTATGGGGACTTACGGGTTTACTGTACAATATTGACTATGATTATACTCTCCAAGAACCAGAAAAACGTGGTATTTTTGCAGCCCAACTTTTAGAAGGTTTACTACCTGAATGTTGTGTTAACGCAATAAAGTCTATTAATTATCAACATTCAGATTATATCCCATCATCTTCACTTGATAAATCTATGGTAGCAACTGTTGCTTTTACCGATTTTATTACAGCTGTTTATGGTTCCACTTCCTTAAAAGATATTAAAGAAGTTAATATTGAATTGCTTAAAAATAAACTTTTAGAATCTAATTTTACAAATATAAATCTTAGAAGTAGGATTTTACTGTGTAACGATATCGGAATTGATTTGAAGGATTTTTTAGAAATTGGTATAAATACATTAAGAGAGATATAATATAAAATTTAGCTTTTTTATTTGTTTATATGGTAAAGATTTAATATCACTTATTACTGTATAGGTAGTTTGAAAGTGATTTTATTGTACGAAGAAAAACAAGAATCGGGATTAGATGAAGAGCCTGAAGGAGAATATATTCGACTTCCTTTACCTAATAAAAACAATAATGAGATGTTTGCAATAGCTGATAGATTGATGGGCGGATCAAGAATTAACGTTATTTGTGCTGACGGAAAATCTAGAATGGCAAGAATACCAGGTAGAATAAAGAGAAAACAAAGAGTTAGGGCAGGAGATCTAGTTATAATAAAACCTTGGGATATCCAGAATGCCAAAGCAGATATTATTTTTAGGTATAGAAGGACTCAAGCGATGGTCTTATCCAGAAGGAAATTATTACCCGAGGCCATTAATGTATTCTGATAAATTTTTAGATAATAAAAGTTTAAGGAAACTTGATAGAGAAATTGATGTAATAATAAGCAGAGATGGTCTTGATAGAAAAACTCTTGATGAGGTTTTTGATAAAACTGTACTTCATACCTTAGAAAAATTGATTTCAGATGAGTATATAGAAATTCTTGATTTTCCAATTTCCACAGGTAAAGAAGGTAATGTTTTTAGGGGAGTTACATCTGATAAAAAGTATGTTGCAGTTAAGATTTATAGAACCTCTAATGCAACATTCAAACATATATCAAAATATATAATTGGTGACCCACGTTTTGTTTCGATTCATAACTCAAAAAGAGATATTATTTATTCTTGGACTCAAAAGGAATATAAAAACCTTAAAAGATTGGAAGAAGTCGGTGTTAGAGCTCCAAAACCAATTGTGTATTCGAAAAATATCTTGATTATGCAATACATCGGAAGTGCATATAAACCTGCCCCAATGTTAAGGGATTTTCCATTGAAGAATCCTAAACAAGTTTTTGATGAATTGATAAATTTTGTTTCTAAAATGTATAAAAAAGCACAGATGGTTCATGCTGATTTAAGTGCATTTAATATTCTTATGTTTAGAAATAAACCTTATTTAATAGATTTAGGGCAAGCTGTTCTCCTTGAACACCCAAATGCAACAGAATTCTTAAAAAGAGATATATCTAATTTAGTTGCATATTTTAAAAAATATAATGTGATTGCTGATGAAAATAACATTTTTGAAAAGATCATCCATATATAGTGATAGATATGAAATACGTAAGAATACCTTTAGATAGAATAGGGGTATTAATTGGTCAAAAAGGGGAAACAAAAAAGGATATTGAAGCTATTTCTGGAATTAAACTAAAAATTGATTCTGTACAAGGAGAGGTAGAAATCGATGATCATGAAGCTAAAGATCCTTTAGTTTCATTGAAAATCGAAAATGTTATAAAAGCAATAGGCCGAGGGTTTTCTCCTCAAAATGCTATAAAGCTTGTGGATGATTTTGCCGATTTTTTTATTTTCGATCTCCATGATTATGTTGGAAAAAAAGAATCTCATTTAAGAAGGCTTAAAAGCAGAATTATCGGTAAAGAGGGAAAAACAAAGCGTGTTTTAGAGGAGTTAACTGGTGCAAAAATATCTATTTATGGTCATACTGTAGCGATAATTTCAGACCTTGAAAGAATGAACATACTTAAAAAATCAATTGATATGCTTTTAACTGGTAGCAAACACGCAACAGTTTATCGTTTTGTAGAAGCTCAAATGAAAGAACTCAGAAGAACTGAAAAACTAGGTAGATAAGAAGTTTATAGGTAATCTTTTAAAAGGGTTGTTGTATTTCCAACTGCTAAAATTTCACGTTAAAAGCCGTCCTAGCTCAGTTGGTAGAGCACTCGGCTGTTAAAGGACGTGGAATGATATGAGTATAATAGAAAGTATAACTGAAATTAAAAGAGATACTTATAGGAAATTTTCCTTATTGAAGTTGTTATTTGGAATTTCGAGGGAAAAGAATTTCATTAACTTGATTAATTTAATGATTATGTGTCTAGTGGACTCATATCTTTCATAGTCTTCTGCAGAGACCGAGTGGTCGCCGGTCCGAGTCCGGCGGACGGCGCTATTATTTTAGCTACATTATTAACCTAATTTTATAAAAAATAATCCTATTAATTATTTGATAATTATAAGAATATTAAACTTTATAAAAAAAGAAAAAAGGGATTAAATTTTGTATTTTACGCCGGCGACTTGTGAATAATATGTAATTAATTACATAACAACACGTGCTCGCCCAAGTAGTATTATTGTTCCACTGAATAAAGTATCAATTCCAAGTTCTCCTATGTTAATGTATAGACCAGTAAACATTGTTGTTCGAAGAATATGTGGACCCATTCTATCACCGAATTCAAGTCGTGGTGGTAAAGCGTTAAGATTAAAGTTACCAGTGTAACCTGCACCACCCATAAATAATGGTGGATAGATAAACCACATTGGTCTGAGCATAACTCCTAGGAAAGTCTCATAGTCATAGAATGGAATAAAGCTAAATCCTCTTCCAATGCTTACTACAGTACTTCTACCGGGTTCTGTCTCAAACATCTCATTCCATAACCAGTCTTCAGTTATCGGATCTTTACCTTCTGATATCAGGAATGTATTTAACGATCCAAGAACTCCATTTATCCTTGTTTTTATTTCAGTTTTTTCCTGCTCTGTTAATACAAGGTCTCTGAAAGGTCTTGCACCTTCAAACCAGGTTCGGAAATCTACAATTTGTTGAACAAAGGCAGTGGCTTCCTCAGATGGTACAGTTATTGTGGTTGTTGTATCTTTATAATTTTGATTGTCAGTTCCAATTGTAACATTTATTTGTTCGCTAGTTGCAGGTATTGCAGCTAGTGTTAAAAATGATACTACTACCAGGATTGGTAGGATAGTCTTCCTCATAGTTGTCTTTTTCACCTCCTCCGTCTGTTTTATACATATGATAATATCGGCGACATATTACCATTTTTGTACAATCTTATTAACAGTTGTTAATTTATATTCTTTTCGCTTAAATCAATTATATATATATTATATTTACTACTAATGAGTAGATATATTTAATCTAACTATTTAAATTATTCGTTTTAATTAAATATAATACTTAAATATAATTAAGAAGATTCAATAAATTATATCTAAAGAATGTATCATTAAATTAGTTTTATATGAAATATAATCAGTATTTAAAGAAATGTATTAATATTCTTTATTATAATTATTTTGTTTTTATTAAAAATTAACAATTTCTGTCAAAAGTTAATCAAAAACTTAAAAATTAATAAACAAGTTACTGAATATTAGACAATTTCTAAAATTAAAGCAAAATTAATATGATAATTTTTGTCAGAATTAAAAATTTATAAAAAAAAATTTTAAGGATATCCACCAATCCTTAAACTTGGATCACCTAATAGTACCCACTGAGATAGTGATTTTGCATGATCCATATTTTCAATATCAAAATCATATGTATATTGCAAAAGAGTTTGAGTATATACATCACCAAGTATCCCGTAACCGTCCAGATTATATTTATTGGCATATTGTTTGAAAAATTCGATACATATACCACCATCAAGACCATCAATAGTACAATATTTACCTAGCGTACCATAACCATAACCAGTATTTCCAATTGATGCAATTGCACCACTTTTAGCTAAATTTATGAACCTTTGACTAAAGCATTCACGTGTTGGGATTCCATAGGCGTGCATAAAGTCAGAATTGTCTTTATCTAAAAAGGTTGGAATTAATGAAACATTAAACATACTGTTATGGCATCCTCCTACTAAAAGAATAGGGTTCTTGTTTTTATTAGATATTGAATTTATAGGGAAAAGCGGATATCCATTTTTAGGCCAATTATAATTAAAAACCATTAATCCAGTTATAGAACCATATCTTCGGTTACCTGGTATACCAGGGTAATGATCAGCCCATACATTTGGACTACCATGACCAGACATAAAGGCAAAACCGCAACCTTGACTTAAGATATCTATAACATCGTTTTGGCTTGTGAAATTGCCATTAGATGTCCAATAAGTGATCTTCTCGAAATCCTCAGGCATATAGTATAAAGCCCCTCCGCCACCACTAAGAAGTTTCTCACCAGTGATCCATTCACCCTCAAAATACATCTCAGAGTTATTTCTCCAATCTGAAAATATCACATCACCATTTTCGTTTTCAATCAAAACATTGATATTAGTAATATCTCCATAAGGTGCTGGATCGTAGGTTTTTCCCCTTATATGTAAGATACCATTTGTGTAATTAACATTAGCCCAACCACTAAAACTGTTTCCATATGCTAGTCCTTCTGGTGGCTCATAAAAAAAATCAGTATTACCTAAATTATTTCCTTCTGAAATAGAAACAATCTCAGCTATTGGTTTTCCAGGATATGTATCTATTCTTAAATTATCGTCGTGATTAAAAGATATTGTTGTGTTTGTTGTTTTATTAATGGTAATATTAATTACTTCAATAGGTCCACCAACAGCTTCTGGATTGAAACTTTGAGCTTTAATAACATATCCACCGTCTGAAAGATTATTTGTATCCCATTGAAAATCAAGATCCTCCTGATCCATAAATCCATCACCAGAAATTACAACCATTTTTTTAAACCATGAAGGATCAGCTATGCTTTCTTCGTATCTAATAATCTTATTAACAACCGTTATTACTTCATAAATATTAGATAATGCAAGTCTACCGACACTGACATCAGGAACCATATCAATACCTGTATCATTTGATACATTAGGCATCCTCCAAGCAGCAAAAATTCCATCATCATTTGTATCCCAACTTGAAAAATTTCCTTCACCATCATATATGTCTGCATAATATAGATCAGTTACAACACCAGGATCAAAATAAATAGTTTCTTCTAGAGGATGTGCTGGATTATCATATAAATTGTTGTATCTAACTGGTACATACCAACCCTTTGTCCCTTGATTTGCATCATCTCTAGCTCTTCCTAAAATTGTTGATTTTAATCCACCAACAAGTAAAACGTATGTTATATTATTCTGTTCAATTGCATCTTTAATAAAAAGTTTTATCTCTTCAGGTTTATCAGCACCGTCATATTCCTTGTATATATCTTCAGTTTTTTTTATAAAAGTTGTTACACCTTTAGAAATCTTATGATTTTCTAGTTTCTGAAGATATCTAGAAAATTTAGCAGGGGCTATGATGACAAGATCGTATTCAGAATTTGCAGAAATAGGCTTTGACATAGGTAAATTGTAGGTTAATTTAATATCAGAATTTTCTGCAACATAAATTTTATTTAATCTAGGAGTGTATTTTATGGGAAATATATTAATAACTACATGTGTAACTCTTTCATTTTTAGCATTTAATCCACAGTAAACATGATATTTAAACCAATTATTTGGATATGGATTCTCACTTGAGTAGATTTCTGCATTTTTTTCAATATAGTCATATTTATAATTATCAATTGAAGTAATTGGTAAATGAATAGGCGCTGGGAATATTTCTTTATCGATTTCGTATTCTACAACATTATTTGGTATAACATTAACATTTACGTTTTTTACTCCAAAAGGTAATTCATAAGATTTAACAACCTTAGGTAACATTGGAAAACCAGGTTCCATAAGATATGTTGAGATACCTTCTAGATTTAAATTAATATAATTGTCTTCATTTTCTTTGATGATTATAGATGGAAATACAATATTTGCGCTTTCTGATTTAATATTATTTGCGTTAATATTTGTTTTGTCGTTGTCTATAGCAATAGCTCCGAATCCAGATATAATTAAAAATCCAGTTATTATTAATATTATTATTTTTTTCATATTTTTTTATCCCCCTTAAATTGTATCAAATATAGTTGTATTGACTATATAATATATAAAACTTTATAAGATATAAGTTTTTTTATTTATTTTTCAAATTTTAAACAAAAATATTTTAATAAAATTTTCAAATTTTGATTAATACTTTATTAATAAATATTACAACTTAACATTGTAATAAATGAATAGTTAATAGATTATTGGGATAATAATAGTTGATTAACTACATATGTGAATACATATCCATCTGCGAAAAAGACTCTTAAACTCATAGCAATTTAACGTATTTGGAAGGAATCGGGCTGGTAGTTTTTGTTAGAGTGCATCCCATCCCCTCCTAGTGAGGCCAGCCCAACCTTCTTTTTTTCTGATTTATAATTTTTTTAAAAACAGATATATAGTAAAATTTTATTCCAACGAACTATGGCTGATGACCAAAAAACAAATCAAAATAAAGGATCCACTTCTTACACAATTGAAGATGCAATAAAAGTTGCTGACGATATATTTAAATTAAGTAAAGAAAAAAAATACAATTTTGGAGCATTTATTCATGGACTCATTTTTGCGCTAGAGTACGCTGAAAATTCCTATAAAATTCCTCAACAACAACTTGCTTTAATTAAAAGAGAATGCCGAAAGTATTTCAGAGAAATTGAAAGTTTTAATAAATAAAAAATGGTAAATATGTATAGTTATACACCTAAAATTTTGGTTTTATATTATTCTAAATCAGGTAACACAAAAAAACTTGCAAATGAAATTGTTAAGGGCGTTAAAGAAATTAAAAGTGTAAAATGTATTATTAAATCTACTACAGACGTCAGTAAAAATGATTTTCTTACAGCAGATGCAATTATTGCAGGTTCTCCTGTTTATTTTGGAACTATGGCCGCTGAATTAAAACAAGTTTTTGATAGATATGTAGGTTTACGAAGGAAGATGGGTGACAAAGTTGGTGCTGCATTTTCAACATCTGGTGATGAGTCGGGAGGGAAAGAAACAACTATTCTTTCTATAATCCAGGCTATGTTAATATATGGAATGATTATCGTTGGTGATCCATTGGATGCAAGTGGACATTTTGGTGTATCTTGTGTTGGTGCTCCAAATAAAGAAACATCAGAAGATGCTAAAAAATTAGGAAAAAGAGTTGCTCTCCTAGTAAAAAAATTAAAAAATTAATTTATTTTTCTTAATATATGTCGGATCCAACAGTAATCAAAAGTGGTTTACCAATTAGTATGACTGGTCCTATGGAAGTATCTGAAAATAATTTTCCAAAATTTATATATAAACCAGAAAATCCAGCTGTGCACATTCTATGAACAAAGAATCTATTTGTCGAGCTTATAGTAAACAATGATCTAGCTATTACTCTTGTAAAACCAATCGAATAAGATACAAAGATTGGATTAAATCGTACTCCAATAAATGCTTCTCCTTGTCTTTTAAAGGGTAACCAGACTCGTCCTCTACCTATGCTGAACACTCTTACTCCAAATCCCAACATAAAAAGATGACTATGGACAAAAACTGGAATATCGATACTTGGAGGAAAATAAACTTGGCCTGTTGCAGGATCTGTTGTTAAATTTTTTATTTCCTCAAGTAAAATTATTGATTTTATTTCAAGATATTTTGTTTCTTGAAAATTCATCTCTTTATCTTCTCTAACATTTTTCAAATAATTTTCCCATTGGCTCCAAGTATCTTTAAATTTTTGTACCTGTTCATCACTCAATTTTATTTTAGTATAAAATGTATTTCCAACTTGGTCAGTATATCCTATTTCTAGAAAAGGATTATCTGAGTTTGTTCCAGCAACTATAGTTGGTATTAGAACTAAACTTAATAATAAACCAACAATTGAAATACACATGAATTTTTTTAAATTTTTCATTTTATCTTTACACCTATTTTTGAATTTTTATTATATTATTTTTGTTTCGAATTTTTTTTTAGGATTAAATCGAAATTTTTTATTGTATATCTTCGCCTAACCTTAGCCATACTTGTCTTCCAATAAGAAGTACTGGTCCTACTGGTCTGTTAATGTATCTTTCTCCAAAGTTTACATATAATCCAACAAAACCCATTGTTATAAGATTAAATACACCTAATCTATCTTCAACACAAATTGCAGGTGGAAAAACATTTATCCATCTACTTTTTGCATAACCAACAGTATATTGTAAAAATATTGGTAAAAATCTCATACCAATAAATGCATCATCAAAATCTGTAAGTGGTAACCATGCACGACCACGACCTATTGTTAAGATTCTTCTTAAATGAAGATGAATAGGTAAAGGTACCGAAATTGTGGAAGTCTCTTTATCTATAAATAAATGGTGTTTTATAAATTGAAGTATAGCGCCATCTGATAATAGTGGTTTTGGGAAGTTGTAACCCCCTGTTTCTATATCAAAAGTTAATTCTTTAATTTCATTGACTAAAGAATTGGTTATTTCTATGAATGAAAGAATCTCAGTTGTGTCCATCTTGTTATCTGAATCAAATTCTTTTACTTTACTTTCCCATATAGTAAAATTATAATTAAATTGTGTTAATTGTTCTGGAGCAACGATAATCTTTTTGTAGAATATATATCCATTATCGTCGTTAAATGCTATTTCTAATTCTTGATCTAACTCATCAGCATTTATAGTTGGTACTGCGGCTAAGATTAGAAATAAAGCAGCGATGGCAATAGGTAATATTTTCATTTTGTATCTCTCATGATTATTAAATATATTTTCTAATTAACATTTATTTTTATTTAAGTGACATTATATATTTATTATCGTAATATAAATAATTTATGGTTAATATACTAAAGACAATTCTTAAAATAAAATTTTTTTTATTAAATTATTTTAAAAAAATTAATATAATTAATGAAAAAATGATTAATTCTTATGCAGGTGCCTATGCATCCACAAATTATATAAATGGTTTAAAACATTTTTGATTTTGAAGCAGGATAATTAAATTTATATATAAAAAGGATTGGTGAAATTGATGGGATGTGAATACAAAACTCAAGTTAAATTAGATTATATCCAAGATTTTGAAATGATGTTTGAAAAGATGAAAATTGATCGTCCAAGAGAAGCAGCAGTTTATTATGTTTCTCTCGTCGTTGATTGTCCAAAAGAATTTTCCGATTTTTTAAAAGTAGCTGAAGAATTTGCAAATATAACTAGGCGTCCGCTTGAAACAGGACGTGCTTCTTTACTAAAAAATGGATTAATTGCTAAAGTCCTATTTTCTAATGACACAAAAGAAGATTTTGGGCGTGAAAGCTACCTACCTGCGCATCCAAGAGCAATTTGGGAAGATATAAAAAACGATTTAAAACAAGTAATAGCTGAGGATACATACAGAGTAATAGAAAACCGAATAAATGAGTATAACAAATTTTATACAAGCAACTTTGAAAAGTACGGTATTAAACTTAAAAGAAATGGAA
>Ga0256868_10001072_pt1 | contig 15336 bp, 10 predicted proteins | sample RVTome_13_FD_187341 | JGI IMG/M metagenome (GOLD analysis project Ga0256868, IMG submission 187341) | Soil microbial communities from uranium-contaminated site in the Upper Colorado River Basin, Wyoming, United States - RVT92D227 HiSeq ... | reverse complement strand
ACAGTGTGGGTTTTGAGGTGCAGTTGATTACGCCGATTGCGATGGAGAAGGAGTTACGGTTTGCGATTCGGGAGGGGGGTCGGACGGTAGGTGCCGGAGTCATCGCCGAAATCATCGAATAATTTTTTGCGATATATAAATACCCCCTAAAAAGCTAAAGGACCTCCTAAATTCATTATGAAGCGAGCGGGGTTCTTTTTGGATATGAGGAGAAGTTGTGAGAGAAATAGTGACCCTAGCTTGCGGGCAATGCAAGCGTAGAAATTACACCACTACCAAAAATAAGCGCTCAACACCGGACAAACTGGAATTCAAGAAGTATTGCCGATTCTGTCGCACCCACACTCCGCACAAGGAAACCAAGTAGAGGCGACAAAGAAAAACTGCAGCGTAAGCGGGCTTTTCCTCTTTTATCGGCAGTCGCTCAATCGATCAGTGGAAGGACGTTTGAAATAACAGGCCAGTAGCTCTAACGGCTAGAGCACCGGACTCCAAATCCGGGTGATGGGGGTTCGAATCCCTCCTGGCCTGCCAAGTAAAAACTTTTGCCCCAGGATGATAAAATGGAAAAGATCAAGGAATTTTGGCAAAGGGCAAAGCAATTTTTTCGTGAGGTGCGGGTGGAGTTGAAGAAAGTAACCTGGCCCTCAAGGAAAGAGACCATCGCCTCCACTTCTGTAGTATTGATCACCGTGGTCTTGGTGGCTTTTTTCTTGGGAATTGTTGATTTGGGTCTTTCGCATTTGATTAAAATATTTTTAGGTTAGAGGTCGGATCCATGGCCCAAAAGTGGTACGTTGTGCACACGTATTCGGGGTTTGAGAACAAAGTGAAATCGGTATTAGAGGAGCGGATTAAATCGGCCAAGAAAGAAGAACTCTTTTCAGAAGTTCTCGTCCCCGCCGAAAAAGTGATCGAGATGATCAAAGGAAAGAAAAAGGCATCCTCGCGTAAGTTCTTCCCGGGGTACATCTTGGTCAAGCTGGAACTGAATGACGAAACTTGGCACATCGTAAAAGATACTCCGAAAGTTACTGGATTTGTAGGAAATCGGGCGAACCCTACGGCCATCCCGGATAAAGAAGTGGAGGAAATAAAGAATCAGATGAGCGAAGGTCTCCTGCGGCCGAAACACCGCATGACCTTCGAGAAGGGCGATCAAGTCCGAGTGGTGGATGGGCCTTTCTCTAACTTTAATGGTTTGGTGGAGGCGGTAACTCCAGAAAAAGGTAAAGTTCGTATTTTGGTAAGTATTTTTGGGCGCTCAACCCCCGTAGAATTGGATTTTGCCCAGGTAAAAAAGAATTGAGAGAAGAGGACGAAGATGGCTAAAAAAGTAATCAGCATGGTGAAGCTGCAAATTCCCTCTGGGCAGGCGAACCCTTCACCCCCTGTAGGACCTGCCCTCGGTCAGCACGGCGTGAACATCATGGAATTCTGCAAGGCCTTTAACGCTCAAACTAAAAACCAAGAAGGTACGATCATTCCGGTAGTGATTACCATCTACGCCGATCGATCTTTCTCTTTCGTCACCAAAACTCCACCGGCCGCCGTTTTGTTGAAAAAGGCAGCAGGGATCATAAAAGGGTCTGGAGAACCCAACCGAGCGAAAGTAGGTCAGGTTACGCGCACGCAGGTGAGGGAGATCGCCCAGACGAAACTTCCAGATCTGAACGCCGCCAGCTTGGATGCTGCCATCTTGACCATAGAAGGAACGGCTAGGTCGATGGGCATAGACATCATAGAAGGGTGAAACCATGGGTAAAAGAAGCAAAATCTATTTGGAAGAGAGAAAGAAAATTGACCGCACCACAAAGTACGACCTGGACTCAGGTTTAAAATTACTTAAAGAATCCGCCCGGGCCAAGTTTGACGAGAGCGTGGATTTGGCTATCCGCTTGGGCGTTAACCCCAAGCACGCGGACCAGATGGTGCGGGGCACGGTCCCCCTTCCTCATGGAGTGGGCAAGACGGTAAAAATTTTGGTCTTCGCCAAAGGGGAAAAAGAAAAAGAAGCCCAGGAAGCCGGGGCAGATTTTGTGGGGGCTGATGATCTGGCGGAAAAAATTACCAGCGGCTGGACGGATTTTGATAAAGCCATCGCCACCCCGGACATGATGGGGATGGTGGGAAAGCTAGGGAAAATTTTAGGGCCCCGGGGCTTGATGCCCAACCCTAAAGTGGGAACGGTAACTTTTGACGTAGGAAAGGCCGTAAAAGAGCTTAAAGCCGGGCGAGTGGAGTTCAAAGTGGAAAAAACCGGCATCGTCCACACCACTGTAGGCAAAGTTTCTTTCGAAGAAGGAAAGTTGAAAGAAAATGTTTTAGCTCTCATGGAGGTGATTATCCGGGCCAAACCTGCCTCGAGCAAGGGGACCTATCTTAAAAGTATTGCCATTTCGACAACCATGGGGCCTGGGATCAAACTCGATCCCAACGCTCTCCGTGGGGCGATGAAGCCATAAGTTGAAGTTAGAAATTCTACGAACTGTAATGGTTTGTCTGAGACCGTAGGTACGCTTCGTTGCGCTTAAGCGGAATACTCCGGCCTACCGAGACAGAATAAAACCCTGGAAGGATGAAATTTTGGGGGAAGATCATCCCGATCTACGGTCTTTTCCACATCGAACGGCTGGAGTGAAAAGGTGAGGCAGAAAGGAGATTGAGATTTGAAGCGAGAGGATAAACGTAAAGTTGTTGCCGATCTCCAGCAACGGATGACCCAGGCGAAAGCGGCGATTTTGACTCGCTTTTCGGGCCTTAACGTGGAAAAGATGACCCGGCTTCGCCGGGAGCTACGTAAAGCCGCCGTGGAGTATCGCATTGTCAAAAACACCCTTTTACGGCTGGCGATTCAGGGTACAGAAAAGGAGCCTTTGGTAAAGGCATTAGAAGGGCCTATCGCTGTGGCGTGGAGCGAAACAGACCCCGTGGCTCCTGCCCGGATTTTGGCCAAATTCGCCAAAGAGTTTCCGGAATTGCATATCTTGGTAGCATGCTCTGAAGGAAAGCTATGGGGACCGGTGGAGATTCAAAGTTGGGTAACGCTTCCGAGCCTCGATGAGCTCAGGGCCAAGATTTTGGGGTTAATTCAAGCTCCGGCCTCAAACCTGGTTCGTTTGCTTGTGACCCCCGGTACGCGCTTGGCCCAGCTATTGAAGGCCAAAAGCCAAAAAGAATAAAGATTTTTAAGATGATCTTTCAAGATCAAAATTACATCCCGAAGGAGAAGGAAAGATGGCTGATTTACAGAAAATCGTGGAAGAATTGAGTGGCTTGACCCTATTAGAGGCCGCGGAATTGTCCAAACTTTTGGAACAAAAATGGGGGGTATCAGCTGCAGCTTTTGCAGTGGCCGCTGCGCCGGCAGCAGGCGCGGGACAAGCGGCGCCCGTAGCCGAGGAAAAAACGGAATTTGACGTAGTCCTGACAAACGTGGGTGAGAAAAAAATCCAGGTTATCAAAGTGGTGCGCGAGTTGACCATCCTGGGATTGAAAGAGGCTAAGGACTTAGTGGAAGGCGTGCCTAAGCCGGTCAAAGAAGGGGTCTCTAAAGACGAGGCCGAGAGCATTAAGAAGAAGTTAGAGGAAGTAGGCGCTACCGTAGAAATCAAATAAGGCCTAGACGAGGGCAGTGAGGAAGCCCCAAATATTTGAGGGACCCAGATGCGCGTTGATTTTTAAGATGGTAGGCAAAAAACCTTTGGCTGCGGATAGCAGCAGTACAAGCTTGCATCTTGATGATAGCATTTTTTAGCCGTGAATTGCCGTTGTCAAAACGACAACGGGATGGGAGGGAATAAGGAATGGCGTCTATGTCGTCGAGCGGCCATCCGATCGTTCGTTTAAATTTTTCTAAGATTAAAAAAATCATGGACATTCCTAATTTGATCGATGTCCAGAGGCAGTCTTATGAGAGTTTTCTGCAAAAGGATGTTTCCCCTGAGGATCGACAGGACATCGGCATGCAAGCGGTGTTCAAGAGTGTTTTTCCCATCCGTGCCTTTAACGAAACAGCCTCTATGGAATTTGTCTCCTATTCCCTGGGCGATCCCAAATATGAAGTGGATGAATGCCGTCAAAGAGGGATGACCTATGCGGCTCCCTTGAAAGTGGTAGTCCGACTGATTACGTATGAGGTGGACGAGGAAGAACGAAAAGGCAAGCCCCGCGTTCGCGATATTAAAGAGCAGGAAGTTTACTTTGGCGAAATTCCCTTGATGACCGACAAAGGAACGTTTGTGATCAACGGGACGGAACGGGTTATCGTCAGCCAGCTTCACCGATCTCCTGGGATTCTCTTTGAGCACGAAAAAGGGAAAACTCACACCGGAAAACCTCTTTACTCAGGAAGGATCATTTCTCACCGGGGTTCTTGGCTCGACCTGGAGTTTGACACCAAAGGTCTGCTTTATGTTCGTATCGACCGCCGGCGGAAGTTACCCGTTACCATTCTGTTGCGAGCTTTGGGGGATTCTCCAGAGGAATTGCTCCATTACTTCTATCAGACCGAAAAGACATTTTTCTTCGAAGATAAAATTACCAAAAATGTCGATTTCGATCTGCTGGTCAACAAGCGGGCGACAGAGGATATCAAGCACCCTCACACCGGGGAATTGCTCATCCGCAAGAACCGGAAAATCACCCGGCCGGCCTTGAAAAAATTGATGGACGCCAAGGTAAAAGCCGTAACTATCGAACCAGCCGATCTGGCGGGTCGATACTTGGCCCGTGACGTTTTCCAGCCCAAAACTGGGGAGATTTTGTTTTCAGCCAATACCGAGCTAACTGTCGAAAAAGTGGGGGAGATGCGCCAAGCGGGGGTGAAAGGAATCGACATTTTGTTCATCGACCAGTTAAACGTCTCTTCATCTCTCCGGGACACTTTAAGTTCGGATCGAATTGACGATACGGAAACCCGACCCATCGAAGAATACCGGAAGCATAACCCTCAGGACAAAACTCCGATTACGGTTTATAACGCCATCTTAGAGATTTACCGTCGTCTGCGACCCAGTGAACCTCCAACGTTAGAGACGGCGAAGATTTTTTTCGATAACTTATTTTTCAACCCCGATCGATATGATCTTTCCCGTGTAGGCCGGTTGAAGATTAACCACCGTTTGAAGTTGGATGCCCCTTTGGACTGTCGTGTTTTGCGGAAAGAAGACATCCTGGAAACGGTGAAATATTTGATCGAACTGAAAGATGGGGTGGGGGAAGTCGACGATATTGATCATCTGGGGAACCGCAGGGTAAGGGCTGTGGGCGAGCTCTTAGAAAATCAATACCGGATTGGCCTCGTTCGGATGGAGAGGGCCATTAAGGAACGGATGAGTTTACAGGATGTAGAAACTCTTATGCCCCATGATTTAATCAACCCCAAGCCCGTTTCCGCGGTGGTGAAGGAATTCTTTGGATCCTCGCAACTATCGCAATTTATGGACCAGACCAACCCTCTTTCCGAGATTACCCATAAAAGGCGCCTATCGGCCCTCGGGCCAGGAGGATTGACCCGGGAGCGAGCGGGCTTCGAAGTTCGGGACGTCCATCCAACCCATTATGGCCGGATATGCCCGATTGAAACCCCCGAAGGTCCTAATATCGGTCTCATTGCATCTCTGAGTACTTACGCCAAGGTGGATCCCTTCGGCTTTATTGTTACCCCTTACCGGAAAGTGGTAAACGGGCAAGTTACGGAAGAAATCGAGTATCTTTCCGCCTTACAAGAAGATGAAAACCGGGTGATTGCCCAAGCCAATGCTGCAGTGGATACGAAAGGGAGATTCACAGCGGACCTGATCCAGGCTCGCATCGCTGGCGAGGCCACCTTAGTGCGGCCCGAAGAAATCAACCTGATGGACGTTTCCCCCACTCAATTGGTGAGTGTAGCTGCTTCTTTGATTCCTTTTTTGGAGAATGATGATGCCAACCGGGCTTTGATGGGCTCGAATATGCAGCGCCAGGCTGTCCCCTTGCTGCAGGCTGACGCCCCGTTGATTGGTACGGGAATGGAAGGTGTGGTGGCTCGAGATTCAGGGGTCACAGTGGTGGCTGAGCGAGATGGTGTAGTGGAGAAGGTGGACTCATCCCGCATCATCGTCCGAGCCGATAATGCGAGTCGGAATGGCCCCCGATCCGAGGTGGATATTTATAATTTGATAAAATACCAGCGTTCTAACCAAAATACCTGCATCAATCAAAAACCCATCGTGCGGGAAGGTCAGCGAATACAAAAGGGCCAGATCATTGCTGACGGGCCAGCAACTCAGAGCGGAGAGTTAGCCTTGGGTCGGAATGTGCTAGTAGCCTTTATGCCGTGGGGGGGATATAACTTTGAGGATTCGATCCTGATTAGCGAAAGGGTCGTCAAAGATGACAGTTTTACCTCCATCCATATTGAGGAATTCGAAGTCGTCGCTCGGGATACGAAACTGGGCCGGGAAGAGATCACCCAGGATATTCCCAACCTCGGTGATGAATCTTTGAAAAACCTGGATGAAAGCGGAATCATCCGCATCGGTGCCGAAGTAAAAGCAGGAGATATTCTAGTTGGGAAGATTACTCCCAAAGGTGAGACCCAGCCCTCTCCGGAAGAAAAACTTCTGCGGGCGATTTTCGGGGAGAAAGCCGGAGCCGTCAAGGACACCTCCCTTCGAGTTCCACCGGGTGTAGAAGGGACCGTGATTGGCGCGAAGATTTTTAGTCGGCGTGGCGTGGAAAAAGACACCCGGGCCAAATCTATCGAAGAAGAAGAAATCGCCCGCAGCCACCGGGACCAGGAGGATGAAGTACAAATCGTGCAACACCTCGCTGCCCAGAAGGTGCGCAGGCTTTTCCTGAATGAAGTTTTAACCACGCGGGTTGCGGAGGAGCGCAGCGGTAAGACGCTGGTCCCCAAGAATACCAAGTTGACCAAAGAGATATTGGCCGACATTTCAGATTCGCGTCTCCGGGATTTAAACATCCAGAACCCCAAGAAAAAAGTAGAAGCCGAAAAGATATGGGAACAGCTGGATGAACGGGTACAGGTTATTAAGGGAGCCTTTGAGAAAAAAATTGCCCGTTTGAAGAAAGCAGATGAACTTCCTCCCGGAGTGATTAAGATGGTCAAGGTTGATGTGGCGATTAAACGAAAACTCTCGGTAGGAGACAAAATGGCTGGCCGCCACGGGAATAAGGGAGTTATTTCTCGTATCCTTCCCGAAGAAGATATGCCCTATTTAGAAGACGGAACGGCAGTGGACATCATTCTTAATCCTTTGGGGGTTCCCTCGCGAATGAATGTGGGGCAAATCTTGGAAACTCATTTGGGGTGGGCTGCCAAGGGCCTTGGGGAACAAATCAACCGTATTATTGAGAAAGAATACAACCCGAAAGCCCTGCGGGAAAAAATTAAAAAGATTGATCATTCAGAAACTTTTTTGGCGTTAATCGAGGACCTGGATGATGAGGAAGTGCGGGAGTATGCTCAAACTCTGTCCCGGGGAATTTACATGGCTTCTCCAGCTTTCGATGGGGCCTCAGAAGAAGAAATTAAAAGGGCTCTAAAGGAAGGGGGGCTTCCGGTTACAGGTCAGACGACCCTTTTTGACGGTCGAACGGGAGAACCTTTCCACCAAAAGGTCACGGTGGGAGTCATCTATATGATGAAACTTCACCACCTGGTAGACGACAAGATTCACGCTCGGTCTGTAGGTCCCTACTCCCTGATTACCCAGCAGCCCCTGGGAGGGAAGGCTCAGTTTGGCGGGCAGCGTTTGGGAGAGATGGAAGTCTGGGCCCTGGAAGCCTACGGTGCTGGCTACGCACTGCAAGAGTTCTTGACGGTAAAGTCGGATGATGTACTTGGCCGGACGCGGATGTACGAGACCATCGTTAAGGGGGGCCATAACTTGGAAGCTGGGGTCCCTGAATCGTTTAACGTCCTGGTCAAAGAGCTGCAGAGCCTTTGCTTGGACATGGAGCTTCTGGAAAAAGAAGAAGCATAAGGGGGAATGGCTTTGGAAGATCTTTTTAGTTTTTTTGAGAAACCAAAATATTCGATGGCCTTCAATGCCGTGCGCATTTCGTTGGCCTCCCCCGAAAAAATTCGCGCTTGGTCCTACGGGGAAGTCAAGAAGCCAGAGACCATCAATTACCGCACCTTTAAACCCGAAAGGGATGGCTTATTTTGTGCCAAAATCTTCGGGCCTACCAAGGATTATGAGTGCAACTGCGGCAAGTATAAACGAATGAAACATAGGGGAGTGGTCTGCGAGAAATGCGGCGTGGAGGTCATCCAGTCCAAGGTAAGACGGGAACGACTTGGCCACATCGAAATGGCCGCTCCTGTGGCCCATATTTGGTTCTTGAAAAGCCTTCCCAGCCGCATCGGCAACCTCCTGGACATGACCTTGCGGGAATTGGAAAAAGTACTTTACTTCGAGGCTTACGTGGTGATTAACCCTAAGGGTACACCACTTAAGGAAAAGGAGCTTCTCAGCGATGAACGATACCGCAAAGCTATAGAAGAACACGGAGCTGACTCTTTCGTTGCTGGAATGGGAGCGGAGGCGATCCGTGAGCTTCTGCGGAAGGTGGACGTGAACACCCTCTCCGACCAGTTACGGGTGGAGATGCGGGAAGCTTCCTCCGAGGTAAAAAAGAAAAAAATCGCCAAACGGTTGAAAATTGTCGATTCCTTTAAGGATTCTGGAAATAAGCCCGAATGGATGATCTTGGAAGTGATTCCGGTTATTCCTCCAGATCTGCGGCCCTTAGTTCCCCTGGATGGAGGGCGATTTGCGACCTCGGATTTGAATGACCTATATAGGCGGGTAATCAATCGTAATAACCGTCTCAAACGTTTACAAGAGTTGAGTGCGCCTGAGATTATTATCCGCAACGAGAAGCGCATGCTTCAGGAGGCTGTGGACGCTTTATTCGATAACGGACGGGGAGGCAAGGCCCTCCTGGGCTCTAACGGTAGACCGCTCAAATCCCTTTCCGATATGCTGAAAGGAAAACAAGGGCGGTTCCGGCAGAATTTACTGGGGAAACGGGTGGATTATTCCGGAAGGTCGGTAATTGTTGTAGGTCCTGACTTACGACTTCACCAATGCGGCCTTCCTAAAAAAATGGCCTTGGAATTATTTAAACCTTTCATTTACAACCGCCTCGAGGTAAAAGGTTATGTAACGACCATTAAAAGTGCTAAGAAAATGGTAGAGCAGGAAAAAGATGAAGTATGGGAAACGCTAAGCGAGATTGTCCGCGAGTACCCCATCTTGCTTAATCGAGCCCCTACTCTGCATCGCCTGGGCATCCAAGCTTTTGAGCCAGTCCTCATTGAAGGAAAGGCCATTCAATTACACCCGCTGGTCTGTTCCGCCTTCAACGCCGATTTTGATGGTGATCAGATGGCCGTGCACATTCCCCTCTCTATTGAAGCCCAGATCGAAGCGCGGGTGTTGATGATGTCTACTAATAATATTCTTTCTCCGGCTCATGGAAAGCCTATTATCGTACCCACCCAGGACATCGTCTTGGGTCTCTATTATATGACCCGGGAGAAGCGTTCGGGCAAAGGGGAAGGGAAGATCTTCTCCAGCCCCGAAGAAGTGCGGATGGCCTATGATGCTGGGGAAGTGGATTTGCATGCGGTCATTAAGGTACGCTTGGGGGCCGACGGTCACACCGAACGGGTGGAAACGACCGTGGGCCGGGTCCTATTGCGAGAAATTCTACCCTCCGAAATTCCTTTTTCTTTTATCAATAAAGTTTTGAATAAAAAAGAACTAGCCACTCTGGTTGACCAGTGTTATCGATTTGCCGGGAATAAAAAAGCGGTCATCTTAGCCGACCAACTCAAAGATCTGGGTTTCCATTATGCCACCCAGGCCGGAATTTCCATCTGCATCGACGATATGGTCATCCCCCCGCGGAAAGCTGAGTTGTTACAAAGAGCCAACCAAGAGGTTCTGGAGATCGAAAATCAATATAAAGAAGGGTTGATTACAGACGGAGAACGGTACAACAAAGTAGTAGACATCTGGGCTCAGGTGACTGAAAACATTGGTTTTGAAATCCTTGAGGAGCTAGGTACGGTCATGATCACCGATCCTAGTGGAAAGAAAAAACGCGTACCCTCTTTCAATCCCATATTCATGATGGCCGATTCAGGAGCCCGGGGAAGTGCCCAGCAGATTCGCCAACTTGCCGGAATGCGTGGCTTGATGGCCAAGCCCTCGGGGGAAATCATTGAGACCCCCATCACTGCCAATTTCCGGGAAGGGTTGACGGTTTTGCAATACTTTATCTCCACACACGGAGCGCGCAAAGGTCTGGCGGACACCGCACTTAAGACGGCCAATTCCGGCTATTTGACCCGCAGGCTGGTGGACGTGGCCCAAGATATGGTGATTGCCGAAGAGGATTGCGGGACATTAGAGGGCATTTTTGTGACTCCCTTGGTGGAAGGCGGAGAGATCATAGAGCCCATCGGAGAGCGCATCCTCGGGCGGGTCGCTTTAGAGGATATAGCCGATCCTTTTACCGAAGAAGTTATCATCAAAGCCAATGAGGAAATTGATGAGAAATTCGTGGAAAAGATCGAGAATGCCGGGTTGGAAAAAGTTAAGATTCGCTCGGTGTTGACCTGTCGCTCGAAACGGGGAGTTTGCGTAAAATGCTACGGGCGGGATCTGGCCCGCGGCCAGATGGTCAACATCGGAGAAGCAGTAGGAATTATCGCTGCTCAGTCCATCGGTGAGCCGGGGACCCAATTAACCATGCGCACCTTCCATATTGGGGGTACCGCCAGCCGACGGGCAGAACAAACCACTTTACAACTGCGGAACGACGGGCGAGTGAAATTTATCAACCTCTCCACGGTGCGGAATAAAGGTGGGGATTGGGTAGTTATGAACCGGAATGGGGAACTGGCTCTGGTAGACGAAACCGGGAGAGAACGCGAACGTTATCCGATCATCTACGGGGCAAAGATTAAGGTTGGAAACGGACAGCTTGTGAAAGGGGGAGACCTGATTGCCGAATGGGATCCCTATACCATTCCCATTTTAACCGAAGGTTCTGGGCGGGTAAAATTTGGGGACATTGTCGAGGGCGTTACCATGCAGGAGCAGTTGGATGAGGTCACGGGTTTTTCAACCAAGGTCGTCTCTGAGGCTAAGGATCCGGAAGCCCGACCGCGGGTGTCCATCAAGGATGAACGCGGGCGGACTTTGAAGCTCCCCGGCTCAGAAGCCATGGCCCGTTATCTTCTTCCCGTTGGCGCTCATATCGTCGTCACCGAAGGAGATATGGTGCACCAGGGAGATGTCATTGCCAAAATTCCCAGAGAGACAACAAAGACCAAAGATATAACTGGAGGTTTACCGCGGGTGGTAGAACTTTTCGAGGCTCGCAAGCCTAAAGAGTTTGCCATCATTAGTGAAATCACGGGGGTCGTCTCTTTTGGCAGGGACACCAAGGGGAAACGTAAAGTAATCATTACACCCGAGGTGGGTGAACCTAAGGAATATTCGATTCCCAAAGGAAAACATATTAGTGTTCATGAAGGCGAAAGAGTCAAAGCCGGCGAGGCTTTAATGGACGGATCTTCGAACCCTCACGATATTCTTTCCATCCTGGGAGTAGAGGATTTAGCGCGCTATTTGGTCGATGAAGTTCAAGAAGTCTATCGCCTTCAAGGAGTGAAGATCAACGACAAACATATCGAGGTTATCGTCAAGCAAATGCTTCGCAGGGTAATGATCAAGGAAGTGGGGGACTCCAATTTCCTGGTCGGGGAGCATGTGGAACGACATGTCTTTGAGGAAGAAAATGAGCGGCTGGAGAATGCCGGCAAACAGCCTGCTGTAGCCGAGCCTCTTCTTTTAGGTGTGACCAAAGCCTCGTTGAGTACGGAGGGTTTCATTTCTGCCGCTTCCTTCCAGGAAACGACCAAAGTTCTAACTCAAGCTGCAATTAGCGGGAAGACAGACTTCCTCCGCGGGTTAAAGGAAAACGTGATCCTTGGTCGGCTGATCCCGGCGGGAACGGGTCTTCCGCGGTACCGGAATATAGGGATTAAAGTAGAAGGGGAAGAAGAAGAGAGAGAAAATTCAGAAAAAAATGCCTGAAATTTAATAAACTATTGACAAAAATGATAAATAAGGTAAAATTAAAAATTTTGATGCTGTTAATAAATGAGGGGGAAAATGCCCACAATTAATCAACTGATCCGTCTCGGACGCCGGAAAATAAAACGAAAAACGGCTGCCCCGGCTTTAATGAATTCGCCACAGCGAAGGGGTGTTTGCATCCGAGTATACACTTCAACTCCCAAAAAGCCCAACTCGGCTTTAAGAAAAGTTGCCCGGGTACGTTTGACGAACGGGTACGAGATTACCACCTATATTCCAGGAGTAGGACATAACCTCCAAGAACATTCGGTTGTATTAATCCGCGGTGGGCGGGTGAAAGATCTCCCAGGAGTTCGCTATCATATCATCCGGGGGACCCTCGATTCTGTGGGGGTTCAAAACCGGAAGAAGAGCCGTTCAAAATACGGGGCCAAAAGGCCAAAGTGAGGAAGGCATGCCCAGAAGACGCGTAGTGACCAAGCGGAAAATTCTCCCCGACCCCAAGTATAAAAACTTGGGGGTAGCCAAATTTATCAATAACATCATGGAATGCGGCAAGAAAAGTGTGGCGGAACGCATTCTCTACCAAGCCATGGAAATTATCCGGGAACGGACGAAAGAAGACCCGCTAAAGCTCTTCGAGAAATCTGTTAACAATGTAAAACCGATCATCGAGGTGAAATCTCGTAGAGTGGGAGGAGCTACTTATCAGGTGCCCACGGAAGTGCGCGCGGAAAGACGGACAGCTTTAGCCATTCGCTGGCTGATTACCTATGCCAAAGACCGATCCGAAAAGAGCATGGAGGAAAAATTAGCAGCAGAATTTATCGATGCCGCGAATAATCGGGGGGGGGCCGTTAAGAAAAGAGAAGATGTCCACAAAATGGCCGAGGCCAACAAGGCCTTTGCCCATTATCGGTGGTAAAGGTGATAAAGGACCACTCCCGCAGCAGTGGGAACTGTGGACCCGATGACATTAAGCTTAGCCGGAAGATAGGTTTTTCTCAAAGGAAGTAAGATTTTGGGCAATCGATCAGAATTAGAAAAAACACGCAACATTGGAATCATGGCGCATATAGACGCCGGAAAGACTACGACGACGGAGCGTATCCTTTATTATACCGGAGTCTCATACAAGCTGGGAGAGGTGCATGACGGAACAGCGGTGATGGATTGGATGGAGCAAGAGCAAGAGCGGGGGATCACGATTACTTCTGCCGCCACGACTTGCTTGTGGAGAAATCACCGCATCAACATCATCGATACTCCCGGTCATGTTGATTTCACGATAGAAGTCGAGCGAAGCCTGCGGGTTTTGGATGGGGTGATTGCCGTTTTCTGTGGGGTGGGAGGGGTTGAGCCGCAGAGTGAAACTGTCTGGCGGCAGGCAGATAAATATGGTATTCCGAGGATCGCTTTCGTCAACAAGATGGACCGGGTTGGGGCGGACTTTCCCCGGGTAGTGAAGATGATCCGAGAACGCCTCAATGCCCATCCCTTTCCCTTGCAAATCCCCTTTGGCGAAGAAGAAGACTTTCGAGGGGTCGTTGATATTCTGCGGATGAAAGCAATTCTTTTCGACGAGGGAAGCTTAGGGGTGGATTTCCATGAGGAGGAAGTTCCCGAGCATCTGGCTAGAATTGCCCAAGCCTACCATGAGACTCTCTTCGAACGTCTGGCTGAATTGGATGATGCCTTCATGGAAAAATATCTGGCGGGCGAACCCATTTCCTCAGAAGAAGTTCAAGCTCTCATTCGTCAAGGGACCTTAGATGCCAAGATCGTTCCTGTACTTTGTGGGTCCGCTTTTAAAAATAAGGGGATACAACAACTTTTGGATGCCGTGGTGGATTACCTTCCTTCTCCCTTGGATGTTCCTCCCATCCGTGGATTCAACCCCGAAAATGGCCTAGAAGAAGAACGTTCTCCTGTCAATGGCTCTCCTTTATCTGCTCTCGCGTTCAAGATCATGAATGACCCCTACGTCGGCAATCTCACTTTCCTGCGGATTTATTCGGGAATATTGACCTCCGGCTCATCCATCTACAATTCCAGCAAGAGAAAGCGGGAACGAATCGGGCGACTGCTGAAGATGCATGCCAATAAAAGGGAAGAAATCAAGAGCGCCAGTTCGGGTGAAATCGTGGCCGCGGTGGGTTTGAAAGGAACGACAACGGGAGATACCCTCTGCGAGGAGGATCATCCGTTGGTCCTGGAATCGATCGAATTTCCGGAGCCAGTCATCTCCATGGCCATCGAGCCCAAAGCCAAAGGGGATCAAGAGAAGTTGGACCAAGGACTGCAAAAATTATCAATGGAAGACCCTTCCTTCCACCATCACCTAGATGCAGAAACCGGACAGCGCATTATTTCCGGAATGGGTGAACTGCATTTGGAGATTATTGTCGATCGTTTGATCCGGGAGTTTGGCGTTACCGCTAAGGTAGGAAAACCCATAGTGGCATATCGAGAGACGATCACTCAAGCTGTTTGTTCCGAAGGGAAATTTGTTCGGCAATCAGGCGGAAGAGGGCAATACGGGCATGTAATTTTAAAGGTCGAACCCTTACCCCCGGGAGAGAAGTTCCAATTTGTGAACGCCATCAAAGGGGGAACCATTCCTCGGGAGTACATTCCGGCTGTAGAAAAAGGGATTCGGGAAGCCGTGGAAGTTGGGGTTTTGGCTGGGTACCCGGTGGTAGATGTAAAAGTAACTTTGTTAGACGGATCGTTCCATGAAGTTGATTCGTCGGAATTGGCCTTTAAGATTGCTGGATCCATTGGATTCAAAGAAGGAGTAAAACGGGCCCAGCCGGTCTTGTTAGAGCCAATTATGGCCGTGGAAGTAATTGTTCCTGAGGATTTCATCGGGGAAGTCAGCGGCGACCTCGCTTCCCGCAGAGGAAAAATCACCAATTTGGAAACCCAGAATAGAGCCCAGAGGATGGAAGCGAAAGTACCCTTAGCCGAGATGTTCGGATATGCCACCCAACTTCGCTCCAATACTCAGGGGCGGGCTACGTTTTCCATGCAGTTTGACCATTATGAACGCGTACCCGTGGCGATTGCCGAGGAAGCCATTGCCCAAGCTCGCCAGCGTTGAAGGCGTGAGAAACCACCGCCAATGAACCTGAAGCAAAGGAGGGGACATGTCGAAGCGGAAGTTTGAGCGGACGAAGCCGCATGTGAATGTGGGGACGATTGGGCA
>Ga0256868_10001071_pt1 | contig 15376 bp, 13 predicted proteins | sample RVTome_13_FD_187341 | JGI IMG/M metagenome (GOLD analysis project Ga0256868, IMG submission 187341) | Soil microbial communities from uranium-contaminated site in the Upper Colorado River Basin, Wyoming, United States - RVT92D227 HiSeq ... | reverse complement strand
ATTGAAAGAGTTTTTTCAAAGTTTGATAAGGATATTTTACAGAACAGTAATTTTCAAACTGTCAAGGAGGCGATGAATCGTATTGCTAATTATTTTGAAAAGGAAACAAGTTTTGTGACTTGGGGTATTTAACAAAGTCTATAGACCTAAAAGATTTAATTCAAAATGTTGAACAATGTAATGTTTATCTTTTTGTAAAAAAGCACTAAATCAAAACTATAAAAAAATTAAGTATTTTTCAAAGATCTAAATATCTTAAACTATATAACTGTTGTATAAATAAATACAACCGTTGATCAATGTTTTTTTCATCTGGGAACTCTTTTTTTACTATCTCTAAAATATTTTTTACTGCATTTATACCATTACAATTTTGCCAGACAACACTGCCAAGTTTGTCCATATTTCCTATAAAATAATTATCTTTTTTAATTACACGACAAAAAGATTTACCAAAGTTACTTTTAAACTTTGGTATTTTTATCTCAACAAGACCTTCACTATCAATCTTCCATTCCAAATCAACTCGTCTAGGAGTATATTTTAGGAACTCTTTTTCTGTCGGAATTAGCGGTTTCTTTTTTTTACTCTTTTTTATCTTTAGCAAAGATTTCCCTCAATGGGATATATGCCAGAAGCACTGCTACAAACAAGAATATTAGTAAACTTGGTAGTATCGGTGGGAAACTAAACAGTGAAAGGTTAATTCCACCAATTATCAGGAAAGCAACAATTACACCCATTAGTGCTTCTCCAGCGATTAACCCTGCTGTGAGAAGTAAACCAGTTCTTATAATCTTTTCCTTTGGTTGGACATCAGTTTGTTTAATTGCAAGCTCCCAATCGCTTATTCCCTCTTCTTCAGCACTTCCATATCTCTTTGCAATAACTTTGTTTGTAATGTATCTTACTATTCCTCCAAAGAAAATTGGAATGCTTAATGTAAATGGTAGATATATACCAATTGCTACTGGGAGAACAGGTAACTCTATTAAAATCAGTACAAATGCAAGAACAGCACCTGCAAGAACAAACGGCCAGACCATACCTCCACCAAGAACTCCTTTAACAATACCACTCATAAGGAAAGCTTGTGGTGCTGGTAAATTAGTACTACCAATCTTATATGCTTGATTTAACGCAGATACTACTAATGCAAGAATTGGTGCTGCTGCAAGAACACCTACGATTTCTGCAATTTGCTGGTTTCTAGGTGTCGCACCAATCATTTGACCACACGTCATAGATTGAAGTACATCTCCTGAAATTGCAGCTGCACAACAAATAATTGCAGCAATAAGAATTGCAATACCATATGCACCAACATTACCTGAAAGACCAAAACCAAGCAATATAAGTGATGTAATTAGAAGTACTGAAACAGTTACCCCGCTAATTGGGTTGTTTGAACTACCAAGAAGTCCTGCCATATAACCTGCAATAGCACTGGCAATAAAAGCAAACAATATTGCAAATACTGCCATAACACCGGATACCACCCATTCATTTGAAATATAACTATAAAGTAAGAACACAGGTATTGTAAGTGCACCAATTGCTAGAAATACATATTTAATGTTTAAATCTTGATCAGTACGTTTTCTAACAGTTGCACCTCCACTTTTTATACCAGCAACTGCCTCTTTGATTCCTTCTGAAAGATTTGAGCGAAGTTTAAAAATGGTGTAAAGTCCACCAACAACCATTGCACCTACACCAATGTAACGAATGTAATTACCCCATATACTAAAGAAACCCCAAATTTGAGTACCAAGGTCAAGATTACCGGCACCAAGCCCCATTACATCCTTATAAATCTCAGGATTACCTAAATCCGGTGTTGGTAAACCAGTTGCAAGAGCAATAAGTGGTGCAAGAATAACCCATCCAATAAGACCCCCAACAAAAACAAAAGCAGCTATTTTTGGCCCTATAATCCAGCCTACACCTAGAAGTGCAGGTGATGTTGCAATTCCGCCGTATAAAACAGCGTTTTTTTCGCCGCCACCAATATTGTATTTACCGATATTTATAAGGCCATGAACTTGGCCTGCTAATGAATTTAAACCTACTTGCGCAAATTTAAAAAGACCTGCGACAGCAACACCTATAACAAGCCAGATGCTACCAGCGGATTTTTCCTCTGTTGCAGTTTCACCACCAACAGTAGTAGTAAGTACTGCTGCAACAGCAACACCTTCAGGGAATGGTAAATCAGTTTTTGTGATAAGTGCACGACGAAGAGGTATCATCCAAAGAACACCAAGGATACCACCCAACAGTGCAATAATAGTAGTTTCAAAATAGTGAATTTCAGTCCATGTCCCAAGAATAACAAGTGCTGGAATAGTAAAAATAACACCAGCTGCAAGTGCTTCACCTGCAGCGGCACCCATCATGCCAATATTTACTTCAAGGATAGTTCCTTTAAATGGTTTAAGAAATGCAAAAGCCATAACTGCTCCAGGGATTACTGCTGAAACAGTCATACCAGCATATAATCCAAGGTATGCATTTGCAGCACCAAGAATTACTGCTAAAACTGCTCCTACAAGCATTGCTTTTATAGTTAGTTCAGGTATCTTCTTATCCGCGGGTATAAATGATTTGAAATCTTCACGTGACATATTTATCCTGTAATATTTTTTATATATTGTATTATTTATAAAACTATCGGTTTAAATTAATTATTTATATATAGTAATATATTAAAAGTTAATAATATTATGTAATAAAGATTAATATTAAAAATCAATTGGATAACGTAGGATACCAGCAACGCCATTAAAAGCAGCATAAAGGGAATCCCCTTCTTCACTACCAGCAGATATAATCTCAACTTTTGAACTAGTTTTCTCAGCTAAATCAGAATACTCGTCAATAAGATCTATTTTTTCTTTCATCTCCATTCTCACAGGATTACTACATTTAGAACAATTTGGTGGTTCAAACTCTTCCAAATCATCTTCCGAAATAGTTCTCCACTCAAAATAACCACATGTAGGACAAACTAGTTTAACTCTATATTTACGCAAATTCTCAGAAAGAAGAATTGTATCTACAGCACCCATCTCAAGTGCTCTACGAATCTCAGACTCCCCATAAACTGCAAGACTACCATCTGTCTTAGTAACCTCTTTAAGAAAACGTTTCATAAGTTTTTTCTCAGAAGAAATCTTTAGAGTAGTCATAGTCTCAGAAGCAGCACTAACAAGCTCCCTAAGACCATACTCATCAGTATAACCAGTATCAAAAGAATCAATTATTTTATCCTGAATCTCATAATGAAGATAACTTTCCTCAACAAAATAATGTTTAGTAGGACCAGGCCCACCAACAAGAATTCCTTTAATGTTTTCCTCCTGTTTAAAAATCTCACTTGCTGCTTCACCACATTTAACAAACCATTCATGAGCAGCAATCTCGGTGAGACGCTCAAAACGACGTTGAGACTGTCCACCTCGACCATGTTTACCAGGAACCTGACTAGTCATATATTTCAAAAGCTCAATATGGTTACCTTTAAGAAGCCCTATAGTACATTCACGACGATCCAAAAGAAGAAGACCATAAATTTCTTTTTCAACAAGTATCGCCTCCAATGGTTCAAGATAAAACACTGAGTCACAACGATAAAGAAAAATAGTAATAGGCTGCGGCGGCTCAATAACAAATGCAATCATTTCAGTTTTATCGGCACCAACACTTTTATGACCAACAAAAAAAACAATACCGTTTTCAGGTGGTTGTTTAAAATTTTTAAGACGACTCATGATAGACTCTATTGCAGAGAGAACATTTTTCATAGTAGTCTTAGATTTTATATTCTGAGATTGAGAATACTCGTTACGAAGATAAGCTGTAACATCATAGATTTGTTTACTAGGTGGAACATATAATGATATAAGTTCAGTATGACGACCTTTTGCTTGTTTAAGTTCCTCAAGTTTTCGCTTAAGATCGTATTTCTGTCGTTGCGTCATCTCAGTCATTTTTCTTATTTCACCTTTATTTTCTTAAATATCTATTATAAATAAAACATGAATATAAGTTTTATTAAAAACACGTCACAAATTCACTATTTCCCCGGTCTTAGGTGTTAAAACTTCAGCAAACTCACTAAGAGGCTTAACTAACGCCTTGCGATTATCACTATGCATAACAACAATTTTTTCAGGACTACATTTCTTTGCAAAATCAACAAGCTCGCTATGCCCTGCATGAGCAGAGAAATCAAAATATTCAACCTCGCAGTCTACTTTTTCTTTAACACCATAAAAATTAAGCATTTTATGATCGATAAGAAGACGAGCATTACTCTCTGGGACTTGATAACCTGTTAAAAGAACAGCATTTTTTTTATCATCTTTAAGCTTATTCATATAACTAAGAACAGGACCGCCATCCATCATACCACTAGATGTAAGAATAACTTCTGCTTTTTTCGTGGCAAGCTTTCTGCCATGATCAGAGTGAACCATGTTAATTTTATTAAGCGCTTTACGTAACTCATCGGGTGATTTTAAAAAACGAGGATATTTCAAAAAAACCTTTGAAACTTTTTGGCCCATACCATCAAACCAAACATTATAACCAGATTTTCTTAAAACCATTGCAATCTCCTGAGAACGAGAAACAGCAAAAGCCGGAAGAATTGCAATACCACCTCTGGTTACAACCTCGTTTATTTTATCAAGCATACTTCTTTCAATTTCTTGTCTTTTCGCAGGATGATCACGCCCGGCATATGTTCCCTCAAGAAATAGAATGTCGCATGGTACAGGTTTTGTGCCCCTTACAATATTAGTATCAACTGTATTAAAATCACCAGTGAAAAGAATCTTTTTATCCCCAACTATTTCAAACATAATAGAACCAGGTATATGCCCAGCATCATGAAAGTTTATTTCATGGTTATCTCCTAATTCTCTTTTCTGCTTAGGGTTAATAGGAGTTACTGCATGTTTTGCTTCTTTGACATCTTCCGGAGTATATGGTATTGCATAACCTTCGCTTTTTGCAATTGTGATACTATCTTTATGTAAAAGATTCGCAACTTCACCTGTTAATTTTGTTGTAAGAATTTTTTGGTCATATCTGGAAAAAAGCAATGGTATCCCACCGGAGTGATCAAGATGCGCATGAGTAAGAAGTACAAGGTCAACTGGATTTGTTTGCATCGGATAACTAGGAGGCTTTCGTGGGCTCATACCATATTCAAATAAAAGTCTAACATCATCTAATTCTAAAACCATTGCAAGTCTGCCGACTTCTTCTACTCCGCCAAGGAACTGAAATTTTATGTTGTTGCTCATATTTGACAGAACCCGAGAAAAGAAAAGGGTTGATTAATGTTTTGTCAGTTATTTTTATCTGGTTTAACCTTTAAAACTGATTCTTCCTTATCTTCAATAACTACTTTTGTATCAGGTTCAATAACTATGTCAGATGTTGCTTTCCAGTATTCACCTTTGAAACGAACATAACCTGGTTTATCAGGTGTTATTCTATCTATTGTCTTTGCTGATTCACCAATAAAAGTACCAACAGTTATCTTCTTTCTTTTAGCTTGTAACGCTTTATAAAATAAAAAAACAAAAAATATAGCAATAATTATACCGATTGTTAGTAAAATTATCATTGCGTCTGTCATATAATCCCTCGATATCAACCATTCCCTATTTGGATAGCTTGGTATAAGTAATATGCCACCTATTATTAAACTTATAATCCCACCTATACCTACTACACCAAAACCAGGTATCGCAAATATTTCTATTATTAATAACAGACAACCAATAATAATAAAGATTATGCTTAAAACCGGCACAGAAAAACCCGATCCTATAAGTGATAACAGTATAGCTATAAGACCAAAAACCTCAGCACCATGACCAGGTGTTGATATACCAAAGATTATTGCAAAAATACCGATTATAAATAGAAGAGATGTAAGAATAGGGTTAGAAAAAAATTTTGTAAATTGAATACCAATAGATGGCATATATCGAATTTGTTTTGCATATCTTGTATCAAGGACAACGTGTCCTTTTGAGGTTCGTATAGTTGAACCATCAATATCTTGTATAAGTAGCCCGATAGATGATGATTTATATTCTATAACACCGTATTCTAATGCCGAGGTTTCATTTAGATTAAGGTTCTCTGTAATAAATCTACTTACAATTGTTTGATTTCGATCGTACATCTCAGCGCGTGTCTCAATCCATTTTGTCAAAGCATTAATTGTTTTAGAATCGTTAATTAAATGAGTACCTTCTATGCTTATCTCAACAGGTTGGCAAGAACCAATAATTGTATAATCAGCCATCGCAGCTATATGAGTGCTAATTAAAATAAAAGTTCCAGCGGACCATGCCGCTGAACCAGTTGGATAAACATAACCAACAACAGGGATATCACTATTATTTATCATTTCAGCGATTTCAAATGTCTCTTTTAAACCGCCACCAGGTGTGTCAAGAAGCAAAATAATTGCCTGTGAATTCTCATTTTTTGCAAGTTGTAAACTTTCTTTAAATATTTCGACAGTGGATCGATCAATTGTATCAGTTATTTCAACAACAATTATATTTGAGCTCTGAGCAGTTACACCCAAAGATAAAAAGAGAGAAATAAAAAATAAAAATATTAGAGAAAAATTTAGTTTCATTATCCCTTCTTAGTAACCGCTTTTGCTATCCCTGCAATATTGCCTATTTCTCCACCTGGTACAATGATAAGGTTTTTTTCACGTGCTATTTCTGTTAATGTTTGTAGTTCTCTTAATCTTAATGCGATTGGTGTTTTTTCATAGAGTTTTGCTGCTTCTGTCATTTTTGCGGATGCTTCGAGTTCACCTTCAGCCATTATTATCCTTGATCGTTTCTCTCGTTCCGCTTCAGCTTGTTTTGCAATAGCTCGTAACATTTCTTCAGGTAATGATACATCTTTTATTGTTACTGCAGAAACTTTTATTCCCCAAGGATCAGTACCAAGATCTATTACTGCTTGAAGACTTTTGTTGAGTTCCTCTCGTTGTGATAAAAGTTCATCAAGAGTCTTTTGACCAAGTATGTCTCTTAATGTTGTCTGAGCAAGTAAACTTGTTGCAATATCATATCTTTGAACTTCTACAACTGCTTTTTGTGGGTTTGTTATTCTAAAATATACAACAGCATCAACATCTACGGTAACGTTGTCGTGGGTGATGATGCGTTGTTTTGGAACATCTATAACTCTAGTTCTTAAATCGAGTTTAATAACTCTATCTATTATTGGTATGACTAGTACAAGTCCTGGTCCTTTTATTCCTATTAATCTCCCTAGTCTAAATACAACTACTCTTTCGTATTCTGCCATTATTTTTATGGCTGAAAGAAGTATCATTAAAAAGAAGAATATTATTATTATCACTATTATTTCTATTATATTTATATCCATAGTTTTTACCTCCAACAAAAAAACAGGGTTTAGTTATTAAGCATTTCTGAAAAAATATTGTATGTAGATGAACAGTTTTATTAAAGGATTGAATATCATTGGTGTGGAATGAGGTTTTATGTCAGATATAAAGAAGATAAAAGCAAGAGAAGTACTTGATTCAAGAGGCAACCCTACTGTTGAAGTAGATGTTGTAACTGAGAACGGTGTTTTTAGAGCTATGACGCCTAGTGGTGCAAGTGCTGGTCAACATGAAGCACTTGAATTACGTGATGGTGATAAATTGCGTTATCTTGGCAAAGGAACCTTAAAAGCTGTAGAAAATGTAAATAAAATTATTGCCCCAAAACTTATTGGTTTAGATCCTATAGCACTAGAAACTATTGATAATGTTATGTTAAAACTTGATGGTACTGAAAATAAAAATAAACTTGGTGCTAACGCAATCCTTCCTGTTAGTATGGCAGTATGTAAAGCAGGGGCTACATCAAAAGGTCTTTGTTTATATGAATATGTTGGTGAATTATATGGTGTTATACCACATATGCTACCTGTACCAATGTGTAATGTGATAAATGGTGGAAAACATGCAGGTCAAGAAAACAGCATACAAGAACATATGTTAATGCCTACTGGTGCTAAATGTTTCTGTGAAGGAATCCGCATGGTTTCAGAGTCTTATCATCATCTTGCAAAACTTCTAAAAGAAAAATTTGGTGCAGGTGGTGTTTTAATTGGTGATGAGGGTGGTTTTGCACCAGCTCAGATGACATTGGTTGAAGAAAGACTTGATATTATGCTTAAATCTGTTGAAAATGCGGGATATGAAGGACTTATTAAAATTGCAATGGATCCTGCAAGTAGCGAATTTTTTTACGATGGAAAATACAAAATTGGTAAAAAATCTTTTTCTGGCGGTGAAATGGTTGATTTTTATGTCGATTTATGTAAAAAATATCCAATTATAAGTATCGAGGATGGTCTTGCAGAAGATGACTGGAAAAGCTGGGTTTTAATGACAAAAAAACTTGGTACTAAGGTTCAAATTGTAGGTGATGATCTTTTTGTAACTAATACCAAACGCATACAGAAAGGAATTGAGCTTGGTGCTGCAAACTCTGTTCTTATAAAGCTTAACCAAATCGGTAGTGTAACAGAGACACTTAATGCTATAAAAATGGCTCATGATCAAGGCTGGACAGCCGTTGTATCTCATAGAAGTGGGGAGACAGAAGATTGTTTTATCGCGGACCTAGTAGTTGGAACAAGTGCTGGCCAAATAAAAACAGGTGCACCAGCGCGTTCAGATAGAAATGCAAAATATAACCAACTACTAAGAATTGAAGAAGAACTTGGAGATAAAGCAGAATACCCAGGCATAGATTTTAGACTTGATCATTTAGCATAAACATTATTATGTCCTTTTTTATACCTGTCCTTTGGGGTAATTTTTATGAAAGTACTAATTACTGATAAAATGGCAGAAGAAGCAGTTCAAGTTTTAAAAAAAGCAGGTCATGATGTAACCTACAATGAAATGGATGCATCAACTCTTATAAAAGAAATAGGAAAATATGATGCACTTATGATTCGTAGTCGTACAAAAGCTGTAAAAGAAGTTATTGAAGCAGGGGTAAAAGGAAATCTTAAAGTTATTGGCCGCGCAGGAATTGGAGTTGATAATGTTGATATTGAAACCGCAGGAAAACATAAAATTCCAGTTGTAAACGCCCCAACTGGTGCAACAGCTAGTGTTGCAGAGTTAACATTAGGCCATATTCTTACACTTTCAAGAAATATTGCTTATGCTGATAAAACCATGAAAAAAGGAGAATGGGCAAAAAAAACACTAAAAGGCTTTGAGTTAGATGGTAAAACATTGGGCCTTATTGGAACAGGAAACATTGGAAAATATACAGCAAAACTAGCAAAATGTTTTAGAATGAAAGTAATTGGTTATGATCCATTTATTTCAAAAGAAAACATGAAAAAAGATGGCATTGAAAAAGTAGATGAAGTTACACAAATAATGGAAAAATCTGATTACATAAGTCTTCATATTCCTCACATCCCAGCAACACATCATATCGTTAATGAAGAAATGATTGGAAAAATGAAACCTTCTGCGTATCTAATTAATTGTGCTCGTGGTGGAACCGTTGATGAAAAAGCATTATATAATGCTTTAAAAAATGGGAAAATTGCAGGTGCTGCACTTGATGTATATGAAAAAGAACCACCAGAGAAAAGTCCTTTATTTGAACTTGACAATGTTGTAATGACACCACACATTGGTGCAAATACAAAAGAAGGACAAATAAAAGCAGGTACTATCTGTGCTGAGCAGATAAATAAAGTTCTTGCAGGCAAAAAATCTGATTATTGTGTAAATAAAAAAATTTTATAATACTTAATTTTTCTTTTTTTTATTTAATTTTTATTTTGTATGGAAAACCTTAAAGAGAGAAGACTGTTTTTCTCTCCAGTATGAAAAACTTAGATAAAATCGTAAATAAAATCGAAAAAAACATTGATGGAAAAGATAAAATTCGAGAGCAAGCACTGCGCTACAGTCGTGAAATAATTATATCATGCCGAAAAGCAATACAGAGTGTACATCAGAAGAAAATGAAAGATGCACAAAACAATATTAAAAAAGCATCTTCAAACCTGCAAACACTTTATGATATAACAAAACCACATCCTGAGCTTTATCATGCAGGTTTTGTAGAGAATGCTGCTCAAGAACTAGTTGAAGCAAGCTGTCTTTATAATATTATGACTGGAAAAGAGCTTCCAGATCCTGATGAGCTACAGACAACATATAGTAGTTATCTTATGGGTCTTTGTGATCTTGTTGGTGAATTACGTCGTACGGCATTAGATAGTATCCGCAATGGAGAAAGTAAAAAAGCAGATGAATGTCTTAACATGATGGAAGAAATATATGATGTAATTATTCGTTTTGATTACCCATCAGGACTCATTCCAATTAAAAAGAAACAAGATATGGTCAGAGGTCTTATTGAAAGAACACGTGGTGAACTAGCTGTAGCAAGTTGCGAGAGACGCATTGAGTATCGTACTAGTGAATTTCGTGGTATGCTAGATCGTGTAAACGGCAGTAAAAAGAAACAAAAAAACGTTAAAGACGAAAATACAAATGACCTTGATATCGATGATATTTGGTAGTTTAAATACTAAACTCTTTTTTTCTCCTTATTATCAATCGGAACTTTTATAAAAGGTCTTTATATACTTCAGAACCTATTAGGCTGGTATATTATGACTAAAATACAAATTGAAAATATTATTGCATACGCTCAAATCTCAAAACTATTTGACATCAAGCTTTTATCTGAAAAAATTGCTGTAATTGTTCTAGGAACAGGTAAAATCTTTTGTACTGGTGCTAAAGAAATCACTGATGCGATTGATAAAATTAAAAAAGTTACAAGCCAAATTAAAAAAATTGGTTTTAAAACAAAAAAAGATTACAAAGTAAAAATCGAAAATATTATTGTTTCAACAGATCTTAAAAAAGAACTTAATCTTGCAAGTCTTGCAATAAAGCTATTTCCACAAGAGGTTGATTATCAGCCAGAGGTTTTTCCAGGTTTAGTATATAAAATGGATGATTTACAGACAATTTTAATTATTTTTAATTCCGGTAAAATAGTTTGTACTGGTGCCAAAAGTATTGACGATGCAACTAACTCTATTAAAAAAATGGAAGAAACACTTTCATCAATAGGAGATTTATAAAAAAATATGAGGAGGAAAAATAATTTATGCCTGAAGTAATAGTTGAAAATATTGTTGCGTCTACATCTTTTGCAGATAAGCTAGATTTAGACGTAATAGCACAGTCTTTAGAAGAAGCAGAATATGAGCCAGAGCAGTTCCCGGGATTAGTATATCGCTTAAGTAATCCAAAAACTGCTACACTGCTTTTTAGAAGCGGAAAAGCAAATTGTACAGGTGCAAAAAATGTTGAGGATGTAAAAAAAACAATAGATATAATTGCAGATAAACTAAGAAAGCTTTGTGTAGAAGTCTACAAAGATAAGGATTTAAAAATTGTTATACAAAATATTGTAGCCATTTCTGATCTTGGAACAGAACTAAACCTTAACGAGGTTGCAATGGGCCTTGGACTTGAAAATGTCGAGTACGAACCTGAACAATTCCCAGGTCTTGTATATCGTATTCGTGATCCAAAAGTTGCTATGCTACTTTTTGGTTCCGGTAAAATTGTCTGTACCGGTGCACGTCAAACAGAAGATGTATCAAAAGCAGTTGAAAAACTTTCTGAAGAACTTACATCTTTAGACCTTATTAAAAAATAAAAAACAATTTTTTCTTTTTTAATTTTTTTTCTGAGAACTATTTGTTGCAATAATTACAGCTTGAATAGCTGCCATTGCTGCAGCTGTCTTAGGACTAGATGATTGAGCTTTAGTGTTTTTAACATGTTCAACTACTTGATCAAGGATTTTATATCTTGGTATAAAACTAGTATTATAGTTACCTTTGATGAATTGTTCATTGTTCATTACAACCTGATGAAAAGGTATATTATGACGGACACCACCTATCTGAAACTCCCAAAGAGCACGTTTCACACGTGCTATACATCTATTTCTATCTTCAGCCCAAACAATAAGCTTTGCAATCATACTATCATAAAACGGTGGAATCGTAAAACCTTGATAAACACCAGAATCTATCCTAATTCCAGGACCAGAAGGCTCTGCATAACGAATAATTTTACTTGGTGCAGGCATAAAATTATTAAGTGGATCTTCTGCGTTTATCCTACATTCTATTGCATGTCCTCTTGATTTGATATCCTTCTGTTCGTATTCAAGTTCAAATCCTGATGCAACACGAAGTTGTTCACGAGCTAAATCTACACCAGTGATAGCCTCAGTTATAGGGTGTTCCACCTGCAAACGAGTATTCATTTCTAAAAAATAGTATTTACCATCTTTAAACATAAACTCACAAGTACCAGCATTATAATAACCAGCGGTTTTTGCAGCAAGAACTGCTTGTGCACCAATTTCTTCACGTAGCTGTGGTGTAAGTGCACAAGAGGGTGTTTCCTCTATCAACTTCTGATGTCGCCTCTGAACAGAACACTCTCTTTCAAAACAATGAATCAAATGACTATGTTTATCACCAATAACCTGAAATTCAATATGGCGTGGATCCTCAATGAATTTCTCAATAAAAACAGAGTCGTCACCAAAACTATTTTTTGCAAGCTGACGAACGGTAGATAGTGCCTTCTCCATTTGCTTTTCATCATCAACTTTTTGAATACCTATACCACCACCACCAGCAGATGCCTTAAGCATCACAGGATATCCTACCTCATGAGCAATATCTTTTGCTTTTTCATGATTACAAATCGCTTCTGTAACACCGGGAACAACATAAACGCCTGCTTTAATCATGGATTTCTTAGAATCAATTTTTGAACCCATAAGTTTCATTGCTGATACCGGCGGACCAATAAATTCTATACCATTTTTATGACAAAGTTCTGCAAACTCAGAGTTTTCTGCCATAAAACCATAACCTGGATGAATTCCCTCAGCCTGAGTTTTTAGTGCAACATCAATAATTTTTTGCTTCTGAAGATAAGATTGACTTGCAGGGCCTGGACCAATATTATATTTTTCATCAGCATATTTTACAAAAAGAGCTTTTTCATCAGCATCAGAATAAACTGCAACTGTTGAAATTCCTAGTTCTTTACATGCACGCATTATACGAACAGCGATTTCACCACGATTTGCGATTAAAACCTTATTAAGCATATTTAAACCTCAGATTTTATAGAATTTGCATGATAAGATCGCCACATGCGATGGAATTTCCTTCTTTAATAAAGATATCTTTAACTTCTCCTGCAACCTCAGATTTAATCTCTTGTTCCATTTTCATTGCTTCAATAGTTGCAATTATATCCCCTGATTTTACTTTATCACCTTTTTTAACTTTAATAGAAAGAATTGTTCCTTGCATGTTTGATTTAACTCCACCCTCAACATCTTTTGGTTTACCAACGGCGCCACCCGGTGCTCCACCAGCAACCAAAAATCCACCAGACGGAATTACTTTTACTTCGAAAGGTTCACCATCAACTTCAACTTCAAACTCTGTTGGAATTTGTGCAGGGCCACTACGTTCCCCAGGTGGTACTGTTTCAAGCCATATCTGTTTGACTTCAGGAAAACTCTGTTTAACCATACCACGAGTTAATGTATGATCAATTGGCAGTGGGAGTTGCTCTGAAGTAAACTCTGCCTGAGCCTGACCTTTTAAAAACTTAAGACCAACTTGCTGATAAATACAATAGGTCATAATGTTTTCATCTGTAAGATTCACTTCAGAATGTTCTTTTAGTTCACTCTTACGTTGAGACCACATTGGTTTTAAAAGATCAGATGGACGACAGTCAATTATCTCATCTTTCCATTTAGGCCCAAGAACCTTTTTCAAAATATCTGGTTTTATTGGGGCGGGCGGCTTACCATACATACCTTTACAGTAATCCTTTGTTTCCTTTGTAATAACTTTATAACGACCATGAAGAACATTCATAACTGCTTGAACACCAACTACCTGACTTGTTGGTGTCACTAGCGGTGGATAACCAATCTCTTCACGAACACGGGCAGTCTCTAAAAGTATCTCTTGATATTTACCATGAGCCCCTTGTTCCTCTAATTGAAATATTAGATTACTGAGCATACCTCCCGGGACTTGATGGAGTGTAACACTTGGATCAACTTTAAGTGCATTAAATCTGTGTAAATGCCTATATTTATCCCATACTCCAAGGAAATATTTACGAATCTCAATAAGTAATTTTAAATCATAACCAGTTTCCCATTCAGTACCTTGTAAAGCAGCAACAATAGATTCTGTCGCAGGAGCAGCTGTTCCACCACTAATAGAACTTATCGCAGTATCCAAAATATCAGCACCAGCTTCAACACCACGCTGATAAGCCATACCAGTCATACCACTTGTGCAATGACTATGAAGATCAATTGGTAGTTTAATACCTTCATCTTTTACACCTTTAATTATATCATATGCACGTTGCGGCGAGATCATACCTGCCATATCTTTTATACAAAGAGAGTCTGCACCCATTTTTTCTAGTTTTTTGAATTTTTCAACAAAATAATCAACAGTGTGAATTGGGGAAATAGTATAACTTAAACACGCTTGTACATGCCCGCCTTCTTCTTTTACACTTTTCATTGGTACTTCCATGTTACGAAGATCATTTAATGCATCAAAAATACGAAAGTAATCTACACCGTTCTTTTTTGCAAGAAAAATAAATTTTTTAACTATATCATCAGGAAAAATCCAGTATGCAACTATGTTCATTGCACGTTCTAGCATTTGCATTGGCGTGTTTGGCATTGCTTTTTTAAGTAATCTTATTCTTTCCCAGGGATCCTGATTAAGATAACGTATACATACATCAAATGTTGCACCCCCCCATACTTCCATTGAGAAAAATCCTACTTGGTCAAGTTTATCCGCTATAGGTAGCATATCTTCTGTTCTCATACGAGTTGCAAGCATTGACTGATGCGCGTCTCTTAATATCATTTCATGAAGTTTTACCATTGCTTTTTGCCTCCATTTTTTTAAATAATTTACAATTATTTTATAATAAATTTATATCTTAGAATGTGAAATGGTATCTAGTTACCCTACTTAAGAATATTGGATTCAAAATGAAAAATAATTATATTTTTTATTAATGATTTGGGGGCCTTGGTTCATAATTAATATCTAAGAATTGCATACCTATACAAAGGGATGGGTATGCGAAAAACTAATTGGAAAGTTTATGAAAAAGCTGAAGAGGAAGAATTTCGACTCTTTCTTGAAATCA
>Ga0256868_10001070_pt1 | contig 15376 bp, 10 predicted proteins | sample RVTome_13_FD_187341 | JGI IMG/M metagenome (GOLD analysis project Ga0256868, IMG submission 187341) | Soil microbial communities from uranium-contaminated site in the Upper Colorado River Basin, Wyoming, United States - RVT92D227 HiSeq ... | reverse complement strand
TCAGCGCCATCGCCCGCCAGAAAAATCAGAGGCGTATCTTTACTGATTGGCAGTACATTATTGTCATTCTTAAGAAGTACTATTGATTTTGCAACTGCTTCACGTGCCAGCAAACGATGTTTTTTGCTGCCAACCAGATTGAATAAATCCGGTTTGGAGAATGGCTGCTCAAATAGACCCATACTGAACTTTACTATAAGGATGCGTTTTACCGCATCGTCAATGCGTTCTTCTGAAATATCACCCTTTTGTACTGCCGATTTCATCATATCGATGAATTTCTCGTAATCGGTAGGTACCATGTTCATATCGATACCGGCATTGATGGCAGTTACAACGGCAGTGTAATAATCACTGTCAACCTGGTTAATGCCCTCCCAATCTGATACCACAAAACCATCAAATCCCAATTCATTCTTGAGTATTTCAGTTAAAAGATACCTGTGGCCATGCATCTTTGTACCGTTCCAGCTGCATAACGAAATCATTATGGACTTGGCACCAGCCTCCACCACCTTCCTGAATGGTGGTAAGTGTAAAGCCCTGATTATAGCTTCATCCACCTGCAAATCACCAACGTCAATTATATAAGTGGAGTGTTTTGAGCTGCCCCATAACGTTCCGCCATCGCCAATATAATGTTTGGGCGTCGCAAGTACGGACATATAATCTGACAGTGAATTACCCTGCAGACCTTCAAAATACGCCACGCCCAATTGGGTTACCAAATCCATGTTTTCACTAAAAACCTCATAGGTTCGCCCCCAGCGTATGTCCCGACCAACACTAATGGTTGGCGCATAATTCCAGCGAATGCCGGTGGCAGCCATCTCCGCCGCCGTGGCTTTTGCCACACGCCGTACCAGATCAGGATCACGAGCGGCACCCAGGCCGATATTATGCGGAAAGATTACTGCGCCCTTTAGATTGCCATGACCATGTACTGCATCAACGCCATAAATAATGGGAATCTTTAAACGGGTTTTAAGAGCTGCCTTCTGAAAATTATCCACTATTTCAGCCCATCCTTCGACGGTATTCCTGGCAGGTGTACCACCCCCACCGCTCAAGACTCCGCCTATGAAGTATTGCGTAACAGCATCACTTTCAATACTCCACTTTTCGACCAGCGTCATTTGACCAATCTTTTCCTCTAGCGTCATGCGGGCCAGTAAATCTGCAGCTCTCTCAGCCGGAGCCAGATTAGTCACAAGAAAAGGCGGTAAAATAGGAATTTGTTTTTTCATAGTTTCACTTAAGCTTTATTAATGTAACTGATTGACCATGAATCAATATTTTTTTCAGGTCGTCAAAATCTCTTATATCCAGTTTATCAACCAAATGGTTTTTATCAAATCGCCAAACCTCGGTCAAGGTTCGCTCTTTACCTTCTATGACCAATGACCTGGTAATGTCATCCTCACCGAGATTGATAAGCATTACCGTCAAAGCACTATCCTGATCAAGGGCGGCATAGATGCCAATCTGAGTATCATCGCAGCCGGCAAAGACGAGGTTTTCACCGAATTTCTGGTACATCTGGTAAACATAGTAAGTCGGTCTGGGATCAGTTCTGGTTAATAAGCCATACCCGCCAATGCTGGACCGACTTTGTAAGGTGAAGTAATTGACAATCTCCACTTTGTTGAAAATCAAACGGCCGAGTACATCTGCCCACCAGATGGCATTATAGAAGGAGTCTGGCGTAGCTTCGCCTCCCATGGCACTCGACCAGTGAGAATTGATTTCAGTTATGGCGATAGGGATATTCCGGCCTGTGATTTCAAGTATCAGGCTGCGCAAGTAAGGGATTATCAAATCCCATTCGGCAGATGCTGTGGACAGCTCCTCAATCGTGGCTGCCCGGCCACCCCTGCCCTGGGGGAATGGGTAGCGCTGGATGGAAACCACATTCACCAGGTCCCCGTTGACTCTGAGAAACTCACTCATCCAATCAAGCCCGGTCGGGTCTTTGGGGGTGCTGCTTTTATCAGAGCCAAATTGGTGTAATTCAGGTCCTATTAAAAGAATGGATGGGTCAACAGTTTTCATGGCTTCTGCAATTGCACGCCATTCAGTATTGAACTGTTCAACTCCATAATCCGGCACACCTCGAGCTGTGGCAAAAAGGCTTGGCTCATTACCAATGCCCCAGTATTTGATGTCGTAACCTTGTTCAATATTGGCATATCGCACTAATGCGGCAGCTTTTTCAGGTGTGCCGTTGAAAAGGCGAACATTGATACTTGCCTGACTGCCCATCTGCCCGGCAAGTATGTTAAATTGGTCAATATGATAGGGCATCAGGTTATTTTCATCACCCCAGTTACCACCCGGAAAGCGGATCATCGTGATGCCGGCTTCTTGAGCCAGCGGCAGTGTTTTTTCGGTGACAATCGCCCACGGACCATGATTTACCCCATAGACAAGCGGGCTTATTTTACCCATCGCTATATCAGGGTCAATATAAAAAACACCCTCTGGTACTTGTGGAAACTGGATAGGTATAAGTGCCTCGCTGGCTTTTGGCGTACAGCCGGAAAGAGTAATAAACCCAACTGCCAACACCAGCAACCAGAGGTTAATTTTCCGGAACTTATTTGACATGCAGTATTCCTTTGGAAAACCTTATTTTTCTATACCAGTAATTACAATACCCTGCATGAAGAAACGCTGAGCGAAGAAGAAAATAATCACAGGGACAATCACTGTAACGAGCGCAGCTGCCTGGATCAGATTGAAGGATTGCGCATATAAACGATTGAAGGCTGTTAGGCCGACAGTGATTGGATACTTTTCGGGATTGCCAGCCAGATATATCAATGGGCCAAAAAAGTCATTCCAGGCATAGAAGAAATGGAACAGTGCAACTGCTGTTAGAGCAGGCACAGATTGCGGTATGATGATCGAGAAGAAGATCCGAAACGGACCGGCACCATCCATCATGGCTGCTTCATCGACTCCTCGCGGGATCGACATAATGAATTGCCTGATTAGAAATACATTGGTGCCCCAGGAGAAGAAAGCCGGCACAATCAGCGGCAACCAGGTACCAACCCATCCAAACTGCAAAAAAACGAAATACATTGGAATTAACGTTACCGCACTGGGTAGGATAACTGTCGAAAGCATTAACATAAAGAGTATACTTTTTTTCGGGATGCGGAAGCGCGCAAAGCCATACGCTACCAGAGAGGCAGACAAAACTGCCCCGAAAGTGGTGATACTGGCATACATAAACGTATTTCCCAATAACCGGGGAAAATTAATTGTATTCCAGGCTTCGAGGAAATTACCCCATTGCGGATCGAACTCCCAGATGGGCTCAAGCTGGCGCCATTCGCCATCCCAGACGATCAAACCTGCTTCAGGATTATCAATGTCAACTAATTGACTTTGCCCTCTGCCTTTAACGACCAGAGCCATCTTTTTAATTTCACCATCAATTGGCACTTTGAATACTTCATAGCTCTCGCCTTCGTATTCATATTGACCTTCTGTGGCAGGCCACCAGGGTGCCCCAACTTTAGCGAATTGGCCCTCGGTTTTCAGTGAGGTGACAATGCCATATATCATTGGAATGAGAAATACGACCAGGATCGCTATGGTCAGGGATGTTACAAGAACAGCAATGATTCGATTCTTTATCTTTCTAGTCAGAGGTTTACGTGATGTTAGTATTTTCCCAGTCATTTGCGTTCCCCCCCAGCATAATAAACCCAATACTTAGCGGTACCAAATAAGGTAATGGTTAAGATAAGTGCCGCAATGAACATTATCCAGGCCAACGTTGCACCATAACCCATGTTAAAGAAAGTAAAGGATTGTTTGTAGAAATAGACCATGAAAAAGCGTGTCATGCCATTCGGGAAACCTGTGCCTTGATTGAGCACAAACGGTGCCAGAAAGTATTGTAAAGTAGTGATCACACCCAGGACGAGTTGGTAGAAAATGACCGGTGTAATCAGGGGTATCGTAATTTTATATAAACGCTGCAGCCAGTTGGCGCCATCAATCTCAGCAGCCTCATAATATTCTGTCGGTACTCCTTGCAGACCGGCCAGGAATATAATCATGGCATTTCCCACGCCCCACAGTCCAAACATCGTGTAAGTATAATATATCAATCTGGGGTCTGCCAGCCAGCGCAGCCCTTCCGTACCTACCACTTGGATACCGGTCAACTTCTGTATGATGACGTTTATCCAGCCAGTTTGTTCACTCAACACGCCATTCCAGATGAGCACAGTGGCAACCAGTGGGATTGTGGAAGGCATGTAAAAAAGTGTGCGATACAGTGCCTTGCCCATAACATTCTTTGAATTAAGGATAATGGCAAGAAATAGAGCAAAACCCAGGGTTATTGGTAGTGAAATGCCAGCAAACTTTATCGTCCGTATGAAGGAAAGAAGCACTTCCTTATCTGTAATAATTGCCTGTTTCCAGTTTTGGAAGCCAATAAATGCCGCTTCATCTGGTACTGCCGGATTGAAATTCATCAAAGAAAATGCAAATGATGCCAGCATAGGTAAGAAATAAAAAGCCAGAAACCCGATCATCCAGGGAGTGAGAAACAACAACCCCCACTTCGCCTCTTTTTTCTGAAGTTGTGTCATTCTGACTCTAGGTTTCCTTAAAGCACTTAAGGCCATCCTATTACCTCTAATTTCTTTTCAGCCTGGTCCCTTTGGACCAGGCTGAAAGTTAAAGTTATGTAATTGTTTTATTACTGTGCTGCAGTGAAGATGGTTTGCAGTGCTTCCGTGAGCGCAGTAATTTCAGCATCCAAATCGAGACCAGACGTGTTTGCCCAAGTGTTATAGAATTCGTTGTATTTATCAGTAGTTTCCTGGAAGGCGGGCATAAAACTCTCATGGTTTGGATTATCCGCATAGGCCATGCCTGCTACAACTACATCCCAGTTGATATCATCCTTATCAGGGAAGTTAGTTTCAGTATAGGTATCAAAATATGTATCCTGCAATGCGAGTCGCGCTGGCATACCACCATAAATGGTTAGTAATTTCGGCGCAATCTCTTCGCTTAGCATGTAGGTCAACACTTCAAAGGCAGCCTCAGGATTCTTGCTTCCCTTGGGGATGCAGAAAGTATCAGCATGCATCTTTGAAGTTACCACACCGTTGTATGACGGCGTTGCAGCAAGATTCCAATCAAATGCTACTTCACCCAAAGCCCATGGGGCAACATACCAGGTGTGAATATGAATCATAGCCAGATTACCTGATGAGAATGGGCCACCAGCACCCTGCATAAAGTCAGCAGCTTGATAAGCTGCATTGGGGATGAACCAATCGGTCCACATACCATCATAGACCCATTTAAAAGCTGCTGCCCAGGTATCAGGAATTTGTGCTGTTACGCCATCATCTGCAACAATCGAACCAGCACCAAAGAAAGTACCAATGCCACGCGGGTCAGTAAATTGGTTCAAAAATCCAAATTGGACGATGCTCTCACTGTCAAAGTCAGGGCTGGTAGCATCATTGCCATTAGCATCAACTGTGAGTAACATGCCCACTTCACGCAATGTGTCCATGTTCCATTCTACCTCGGTGCCGTCTGGCATGACATACATTTCACCATATTGCGCAGGTGGATAGTTCAGGCCAGCTTCATCAAACAGGTCAAGGTTGTAGAGAATGAAGGATGGGAAGATTCCGAACGGGATACCCAATTGGCCTTCTTCCTTAACTAGATAGAAATCAACCAATGCCGGGTCATAAACGCTCAAGTCATAGCTACTAGCATCGATTAAGGGTTGCATATCCAACCATGCACCGAAGAAACTGTCACGGCCACGGATGCCAACGGGTCCGACAATGTCCGGAGCGTTATAGGCTGCAATCTGTATGGCCAGAGTATCGTACGCAACATCGTTGTCGACAATCTCGAGTATCATTTCATATTTGTCTTGTGCAGCGTTGATTTCCTCGACAACAGCCTCCTGAGGAGCAAATGTGCCTTCATCAGAACCAGCACCCAGACCCACAAACCAGCGAACTTCGGTCTTTTCAACAGGTACTACTACTACTTCTTCTTCTTCTTCTTCTGCTACTTCTTCTTCTGCTACTACTTCCTCCTCTGCTTCAGGTTTACATCCTATCAGAGATCCTACCATAGAAAACACTACAACAATTGATACGACTAGCATCCACAAAAGTATTTTCTTCATTTCCGTATCCTCCTTTTAATCGTCTATCTTTTTTAATAAAATTGCTCATGATATTTGTTTAGTATTATTTAGTATCTATTCTTTACATACTAAATTAAACCTCAACAAATCTCATTTTATTTATTTATACAGACCCCCTTTCTTAATTTATATATTTTTTATTAAACAATTAGCTTTTTTAAAATTTATATCCATAAAAATTAAATTAATCACTACTACCTATAAAACAAACGATATATATCCAACTTAGTAAAAAATTAGTTTGTTTATAGTTTAAAGAACTCTTTAAAAATTAAGCTTGTGTTAAATTTATCCTCCTACTGGATTCTCTTAAAACTAAATTGGTGGTAATGGTATTATATTTGGGATAAACAATATCTTTTTCAATAAATTTAATCAGGTTTTTTACTGCAATTGATGCCATCTCTAACATAGAAATTCCAACTGTTGTAAGAGAAGGTGAGATGTAGCTTGAAATCTTTATGTCGTCATAACCTACAATAGAAATATCATCAGGTATTTTAAATCCTATTTCCTTTATGAATCTCATCGCACCGATAGCCATAGTATCGTTTGATGCAAAAATACCTGTTATTTTATTCTTTTTACTAAAGAGTTTTTTTGCTGCTTCATATCCGCTATCTTCAGTAAAATCTCCTTCAACTATATATTCTTCTTTAATAGGAAGACCTTCTTCATTCAATGCTTTTTTATAACCTTCAAGTCGTTTAAAACCTGAATATTTATTCATATCTCCACAAATATGCGCTATTTCCCGGTGCCCATACTCTATTAAATGTTTAGTAGCTTTATATGCGCCTTCCAAATTTTTAGAGTTAATTATAATATATTTACCAAGTGTTCTGTCTTTGATTTTCTCCTGATCTATAATCACCAGTTTATAACCAGATTTTATAAGTTTAAAAATCTCTTCTACATTATTTTCTGCCCCAATAAAGATTCCCCCAGATACTGTTTTGTTATAAAGAAGCTTTCTTACTTTCTCAAACTCTCTATTTTTATCAATTACCAGGACCAATATTTTATAGTCATATTTGTCAGTATAATCTACGGTTGCGATAGTGAATGGAGAGAAATAGTCACTTTCAATAACTCTAAAGTCTCTACTATTATTTATACCAGTAATGAAAACACCTATTATTTTGTTTGATTTGCCGGCAAGATTTCTAGCTGAAGCATGAGGTACGTAACCATACTTATTAACAACTTCGAGTACCTTTCTTTTTGTTTCATCTGATATATAAGCATAATTATTTACTACCTTGGAAATGGTACTTCTTGAAACTCCGGCTAGTTTAGCTATTTCTTTACTATCCATAATAGCATTAAAATGATTTTAGGAACACGTATTCTAACAATTTTCCTAATATAACATCTTTCTTTTTTATAGTCAAGCATCTGACATACTTTTTGTTGTTGTTCAGTGATGTTGTCATCTCTACTCTGTTCAGGGAAAATGTCACCTATGAATACAAGAGAGGAAATATATCACATGACAGCAAAAGAGATGGCAAATTAAAATTAGCAGAGAGACTATTAGCAGGAGAGATTAGAGTTAAGGAGCAGCAGATGGTGAAGTAAAAAATCTGGTAGTAGAACTTAAGATAAGAAAATACTCTGGCACCAATTTCAGCCACTTTACAGAGCTACTTGAAGAAAAAGAGGAGCTGGCTGCACCTATTAGACGAAGCTCGAACCTATTTCGAGAAAAAAGCCTTTTCTTGAGAAAAAAGATTCACAAATCTCAGTGCACTTCTGTTAATAATAACCAGCCGGTTGGCAAAAATTCCCTCCTCCGGACCCCTTTCCTTTTTGCCTGCCGGTTGATTTATAAGAATTTGCTTCTGGATCACCAAAGTATAAAGCATGAATAATAAACACAAAAGTCCAATACTGAAGGTATTAAAAATAGAAAAAATAGAAAATTTGGAGCAGACAGTAAACAGAAGGCAAAAACAAACAATTTATGGTTATCTACGATGTGTAATAATATATCAAAAAGACTAACTATTTTATAATTCTGGTTTTTATTAAATCTTTATACCAAAATGCGCTTTTTTTCAGTATCCTCTCTTGCGTTTTATAATCTACATAGATAATTCCAAATCTCTTTGAGTATCCATACTGCCATTCAAAGTTATCTATTAGAGACCATAAAAAATATCCTCTTATATCCATTCCTTTTTGATTTAATCTGGCAACTTTTAATAAGTGTCTTTTTAGGTAATCTATTCGTTTAATATCACGTACTTCTCCTCTTCTGGATAGCCTGTCATCAAATGCGGCGCCATTCTCTGTAATATAAATTGGTATTTTTGTATACTCATCTCTTAGTCTCAATATAAGATCATATAAGGCTTCTGGTACTATTTCCCAGTCCATTTCGGTTCTGGCAAAATTACCGTGAACTTTTTTAAACTTCAGGTCTGAATCCTGTGAAAATTTTATTAACTCACGCGTATAATAATTTATCCCTAAAAAATCATTTTTAACTGATATTTTTTGTAAGTCACCATCTTCTACAAAATTAAAATCAGCTATTATTTCTTTATATATTTCTTTCATGTCTTCAGGATAAGAGGCTTTAAAAACAGGGTCTAAAAACCATCTATTAAAATGACTATCAGATATAGAAGCTGCTTTTATATCCTCTTTAGATTTAGTTGCAGGATACATGGGTATTAAATTAATAGTTATTCCAATTTCTCTATTTTTAAAGTTAAATTTTCTAAATTCTTCCACTGTATACCCATGCGATAATAAAATATGATGTGCCGCTATCAGGGCTTCTTTTAAATCCTTGTGTCCGGGAGCATGTTTACCCTCATAATAACTAAAAATTGATGAACAGAGTGGTTCATTATGAGTTATCCATAATCTCACAGAATCACCTAGCTCTTCAAATACTTTTGTAGCATATTCTACAAACCACTTAACCGAGTCCCTGTTTAACCAACCGCCCATATTATATGCCCATACTGGTAAATCCCAATGATACAGGGTAGCAACTGGTTTTATATTTCTTGCAATAAGTTCATTTACCAAATTTTTATAAAATTCCATTCCTTTTGGATTAAACTTCCCTTTTTCCGGAAAAATCCTCGACCATGAGATTGAAAATCTATATGCACCAATACCTATTTTCCCCATTAATTCTACGTCTTCTTTATATCTATGATAATGGTCACACGTATTATCACCAGTATCTCCCCTGTAAGTTTTACCAGGGGTTTTTGAGAATATATCCCATATGGAAGGAGTCCTGCCATCTTCATCAACAGCCCCTTCTATCTGGTAAGATGATGTTGCGGTGCCAAACAAGAAATCATTTTCAAAATTTATTGCCATTTATTTTCACTCTTTATTAAATTACTAATTATAATAGTTTTTTAAAAATATTTAAAAGTTAAATATATGTTGCTTTTTAATTAATTACCCAAGATTACATTCACTTCTACTTCCTTATCCTTTTTATTAAAGAGAATTAAATTTCCCTTTATCAATCTTCCATTTACAGTTAAACTTTTTACCCCTTTGCTAACCCCTTCAGGATTCTTTACCGTAATATTATATCTTGCTCCTCTAAAGAAGCAAGTTATATTGAACCCTTTCCATTCTCCAGGAAGATACAGTGCTTCCTGAAACTCCCGCCAATTTAGCTACTTCTTTATCCATGCCGGTTATATAAAATCATACTATATGATATCATAATTAATAATATGTGCAAATATGATTTTATGCATTTAGTAACATTATTAAGAAAGGGATATAAAATAATAAAATCAGGGCATCTTTAAAATATAATAGAAAAGATTTATTTTAAAATATTGCTAACAAGGGCTAAAAAAATAGGAGGGCTGATTTAATATTTGCTTTTACTCTCCAGAATTTTTACAAACCTTTTTACCAGTTCCGGATCAAATTGGGTACCGCTGCACTTCTTAAGCTCTGCTATTGCCTCTTCTTTGCTGATAGCTTTTCTATAGGGCCTGCCGGTTATCATAACCTCGTAGGCATCGACTATCGCTATTATTCTTGACAGAACGGGTATGTTCTCCCCTTTTAGCCCCTGGGGATAACCATTTCCATCCCACCACTCATGAACAGTTAAAATATATTCAGCAATACTTGATAGTTGTTTGGATGAGACTGCAATACGGTAACCTATTTCAGGATGCCGTTTTATAGTTTCCCATTCCCTTTTAGTCAGGTTCTCTTTTTTATTCAATATAACATCAAGAATTGCCACTTTCCCTATATCGTGGATCGTTGCCAGAAGAGATAATTCATCAATCTCACTTGGGCGCAGTTTTATGGATTTTCCTAATTCTAAAGCCATTTCTTTTATTCTTTTAGTGTGTTTCTCAGTTTTAACACTCTTATCAAATAATGTTTTCTCGAGTGATGATATTATTGAACTGATGATACTTTTTGCCTCTATAAGCTTATGCCTGTACATATCATCTTCAGCTTTTTTTATTATCTTCGCAAAATCCTGATTAGTTTCACTCTTTGTTGAAGCTCCAACGGCTATGCTTAAAGGAATTTTACCACCGCTTGTTCTGATGCTCCTCTGCTTTATTCTGCTTACAATCTCCTGTACAACTTCTTCATCCGTTCTGGGGAGAAGCATAGAGAATTCATCCCCTCCCCATCTTGCAACTATGTCCTCTGCCCTGCAGCAATTCTTAAGAACATTCGCGCAGCTTTTAAGTATCTTGTCACCTTCTTTATGCCCAAATGCATCATTTATCAACTTCAACCCGTTTATATCACCAATAATAACACTTAAGGGGAGCTGTCTTCTTGTATCAAGCCTCTTTAATTCTTCTTCAAAATATGCCCTGTTATACAGATCAGTAACGCTGTCATGGAAAGACATATAGGACAGATGCTTTTCCATTTTTTTTCTTCCGGATATATCATGCAGGATACCTTCTACAGCCACCAATTTTCCTTCTCCGTTGAAAAATGGGGTTATTGTCTCTTCATACCATATAACTGTACCGTTTTTATGAATAAGGCGGACTTCTATGGGTTTAGAAAAATCGAAATTTCCCATATGTATTTCTTTAATAGTGTTTCTATCGTCCGGATGAACAATCCTGTAACCAAATTTGGGGTCAGTGTAATACTGTTCAGGTTCATAACTAAGATTTCTCTTTACTGAAGGACTTATATATTCATATTCTAATTTGGGAACCAATTTATATCTGTATATTATATCCGAAGCATTCTCGACAAGCGACCTAAAATATTTTTCGCTTTGCTTTATTTTTTCCAGAGCTTTTTTATGTTTTAATTTTGATTTTGTATTCTTGATCTCCTCTTCTATTACCGGTATTAATCTGGAACGATTGTTTTTCATAACACAATTATCTGCGCCTGCTTTAATTAAAGATACCACCACTTCTTCGCCGGACACATTCGATACGACTATTGGCGGGGTGTTCAGATTACTTCTTTTAAGCATCCCCAATATATTAAATAAATCAATACCGGAAAACTCATAGTCGGCAAGTATTATATCCCATTTACCCTTGGTTATAGCATCAGATATATCATCGTAGGTGTTTAAGATTTCATATTTTGGTTTATAGCCTCTTTGTTCTATTTCATTTAATAGTAATGCGGCATCATTCTGGGAACCTTCAATTAGTAATATTCTGATATTTTTCTCTGCTTTCATTATTATATTTTTTTAAAGATTATCATAACTGATATTTTCCGCTAATTATATAATAAATATTTCAATAATTCATTATCCAGATTATTTATTCCTATTAATAATCTCCCATATGTCCAGCACAAAACAGCCGGGTTTTTAAAAAAAGTTGATATAATTGTCAACTTATTATTAATCAAAAAACTTATAGAACTTCTGCTAATATTATAAAATGAACAAATATTATAAACAATAAAATATATTAAATATATAATGTATATATGATGTATTCCAATAAGAACTTTGGCACAGCTTTAAAAGAAATAATAGAAAAAAAGAAAATAAAGCTGAGAAGCCTTGCCAATAAAACGAATTTAAACTATAGCTATTTTAGTAAACTTAAAAAAAGAAAGAGCTACCCTCCAATTTCAACCATAGAATTAATTTCCGACGGATTGGGTATACCTCCTGAATATTTTATGGAGTATAGAATTTATAAGATTGGAAAAATACTAAAAAAGAAACCCCACATTATCAGCAAAACCTTAGGTTATGTAAGTAATCTTGTAAGCAAAGAAAATCTGAAAGTAGCCGAAAGAAAAAAACCATTCACAAAAAAGTAAAATTATTATATCTTAATTTTATTATCTTAACCCAAACTGCATCTTATTTAATATGAAACTCTTGGAACTTTCAGAATCACTGGATAGAATCCTGAATAGATGTGTGATATGCCCCCACAAGTGTAAAGTTAACAGAAAATCACAAGAGAAGGGTTTCTGTAATGCCGGCTATAATCCGGTTATATCGTCAGTTATGCCACATCATGGAGAAGAGCCTCCGGTTTCAGGAAACAGGGGTTCGGGAACCATATTCTTTTCCTATTGCAATATGAAATGTGCATACTGTCAGAACTACCAGATAAGCCAGGAATTCGAAGGAACAGAATATGGCACTTCAGAGCTGGCAGACAGCATGATTAAATTGCAGAATTTACGCTGTCATAACATTAATTTTGTCTCCCCCACCATATGGATCCCGCAAATAGTAAAAGCTCTCTCCGCTGCCAGGAAAAAAGGCCTCTCGGTTCCTACGGTATTTAATACCGGCGGATATGACAATCCTAAAATTATAAAAATGCTGGATGGGATTATTGATATTTACATGCCGGACATGAGGTATAGTAATAATAATATGGCCATAAAATACTCCATGGTCGAAGAATATGTCCGGTATAACAGACAGTCAGTAAAAGAAATGTACAGACAGGTCGGGGGACTAAAACTTGACGCGGCAGGAGTAGCTGTGAGGGGACTTCTTGTAAGGCTCCTTGTTCTGCCGGAAAATATTGGAGGAATTAAAAAGACCCTGGATTTTATCAAAAATGAACTGTCCACTGATGTCTATTTGAGTATTATGGCTCAATATCATCCTGCCTACAGGGCATTTGAATACCAGAAGTTAAGTAGAATGATTAAAGCAAAAGAATATCTGGAAGTAGTAAATTATGCCGAAAAGTTAGGTTTTAGTTCCGGGTGGACTCAGGATTATATATCACTGAATAGTCAAAAAGATTTGTTTATACCTGATTTTAAAGATAAAAAGGTATTTAAATATTATAAGAAATAAATGATCGGCTGACTTAACTTCTTTGTCTCTTCCATGCTTCCAGTTCCTCAAGCGGGAAAGTATTGAGTACATCATTTTTCTGAAGCCCTGCTCTTCTGGCAATATCTACTCCCATCATAATCATATCCATATTATTGGGACGGTGGGCATCCGTATTTATGACTACCTTTACTCCCATACCTGCCGCTTTTCTGACATTTTGCTCATTAAGATCCAATCTTAAAAAATATGAATTTATCTCCAGAGCTTTATTGTTTTTAACCGCTGCTGAAATCAAATGGTCAATATCAATTGAATATGGCGCTCTGTTTCCAAAGACCACTCCCGTTGGGTGCGCAATAAAGTCGATATATTTATTCTCGACTGCACTTGTCACCCTGGCCGTATTTTCGGCTCTTGTGTTCAGAAAGGATGAATGCATTGACCCAATGGCAATATCTATTTTTTTTATCACGCTTTGAGGATAATCAAATTTACCCACTCCCTTGATGTCGATCTCTGAACCCATTAAAATGCGAAAGTCTTTAAATCTGGATTTCAGTTTATTTATATAATTTATTTTTTTCTGCAGCTTTTCGGCGCCCAGGCCCCTGCCATAATAATTGCTTTCCGTATGGTCGGTAATTGCTATATATTCATATTTAAACTTTTTTACTCTTTCTATCATATCATCGAGACTGATGATCCCGTCACTCCATTTGGAATGGATATGCAGGTCACCTTTTATATCTTCCATGGCCAGCAGTTTAGGCAATAAATTTCCCCCTGCCAGTTCTATTTCTCCCAGGTCTTCCCTTAGTTCAGGGGGAATATATTGTAAGTTAAGCTTACTGTAAATACTGCTCTCGCAATCAGTGCTATCAGCCGATAGGAAGTTTACTGTTCTCTCACTGCTTCTTTCTAAAAAACCGCCAGTATCTATCCTTCCGTTTCTAAAATCCCCTTTATCCCGGGCAATTTTTTCCAGCTTTTTTATATGCTCCTTACTTCCGGTGGTGTACAGCATATCCAGAGCCCAATTTTTATGGCTGCTTACTATAAGCTCAACATCTATTCCAAAAACAGTTTCAAATCTCGCACTTATATTTTCCCTCCTCAGATCGCTACCCTTAAATCTCTTTATAAAATTAAGCGACTTAATTTCTTCCAGTAGTCTCTTGCTCCGTGCAAGATCATACAGCCCGCTATTAAAATATGGCAGCACCAATATATCTATATCCTTTACTGCAGATTTCTTTCTCCTCAGGGAACCGACTACCATAACCTCTTCAATTTCTTTAATTTTATAAAGGTTGTTTTTTATCTCATCCGAACAGACTTCAACCTGCCACCGGGGAAACATCCCCTTTATACTTTCCATATAATCCAGTGATTGCTTAAGCCTTTCAATATAGGTTTCACCTACCTCATCCCCGCCCGAATAGGTGTCTTTTAAAACATTAAGAATTTTACTGCTACCTGCGAGCTTATCTTTAAGGTCTTCCAGATTTTTTATATTAAAAGTGTCATAGATTTTAAACAGCCTCTTTTTCCCAAGACCGCTTATTCTTATTAGCCTTATCAAATCCTCGGAGTACTTCCACTTTAATTCTTCATATAACCGGACACTGCCTGTTTCCAGATACTCTCTTATAAGCTCATAAGCTGACTTTTCTATGCCAATCAGTTCTTTGATTCTTCCGCTTTCGTAGATTTTCTCAATACTCTCAGGACTATCTCTAAGTGTCCTCGCCGCTATTATTAGATTTAATGATATATTTTTGTCATCAGCACTGGATTTTTTAATTTCTGCAATATCTGTAAGTATATTTGCAAGTTTTAAATTAATCATTTTATAATATTTTCTATGTTATAATATTTTTTATATT
>Ga0256868_10001068_pt1 | contig 15384 bp, 11 predicted proteins | sample RVTome_13_FD_187341 | JGI IMG/M metagenome (GOLD analysis project Ga0256868, IMG submission 187341) | Soil microbial communities from uranium-contaminated site in the Upper Colorado River Basin, Wyoming, United States - RVT92D227 HiSeq ... | reverse complement strand
TTCGACGTTGAGTATTCTGGCGCAGGTGCCCACCAGCCTGGTGCCGCTGGCTCCCAGCGGGTGTCCGATGGCAGTAGCGCCACCCTTGACGTTGACTTTCTCGGGATCAATGCCCAGCTCTTTCATGGCATAGAGTGCCACGATGACGAAGGCCTCGTTGATCTCCCAGAAGTCTATGTCCTTCGCCTTGAGGCCGGCATGCTCCAGGGCCATGCGGCTGGATGGGACCGGGCCTTTGCCCATCACTGTGGGGTCAACGCCAGCCCATCCCATGGATATGATTTTGGCCAATGGCTTGAGGCCCAACTTCTTGGCCTTCTTCTTTGACATCAGCATCATGGCACTGGCCCCGGCGTTGAGCGGAGAAGAGTTGCCCGGCGTTATGTGCCCGTCCGGCTTAAAGGAAGGTTTCAACTGGGCGAGAGCCTCCAGGGTGGTATCGGCCCTGATGCTCACGTCGTAGTCGATTACTTTCTTCGTCCCGTCCGCCTGTGGCGCCTCGACCGGCATTATCTCCCCCTTGAAAAACCCTTCCTGCAGGGCCTTGGCGGCCATCTGATGGCTTTTCATAGCCCATTTGTCCATGTCCTCCCGGGTGAAGCTGGTCTGCGATAGCAACTTCTCCGCGGTCAGCCCCATATTCATGGTGGTCATTATGTCCAGCTCTTTGAATTCCATGAATTTGGGATTAGGTTGTATGGGTACCTGTTGCCCGCCGCCTCCCAGGGTCGGGATGTGGGTCATGTGCTCGATTCCGCAGGAGATGACGATATCGGAGTAGCCCAGCATGATTTCCATGGCTCCTTGGTGTATGGTGGACATTGACGAGACACACTGGCGGTCAGTCCCCTGAGCCGGGACATTGAACGGCAGCTTGGCCAGGAAGTTGATTGACTTGCCGCCGTAGAGCCACTGCTCGAGCACCGGCATGGCTGTCCCCGTGAGCACGTCGCCGATTTCCTCGGGGTTTATCTTGGTCTGCTTTATCATTTCCTGGATCAACCTGGCTGCCAGGTCGTCCATTCTCAGACCGTTGAACACGTCCCTCTCCGGCTCACGCGGTCTTGCTCTGGAAAAGGGTGTCCTTAGATAACTGACAATTACTGCTTCTTCCATATAAGTAATCTCCTTTCCTTGAATTTTGTGATTCCATTTTTGTGTTCTCAGATTGAGGGCCGCCGCTATGTTAGCTCAATCTTGCTCCACTGTCAAGGTGAGTTTCTGGCTCCCACGGGCGGGTACAAGACCCGCCTCTACAGGCTGCAAATCCTAAGCACCATATACTAGACAATATCAAATGACAAAGCTCAAATGTCAAATCAAGCACAAAACTCAAATGACACAAAGAAGTAGTTCTGGCATTCAGCGTGCCCGCCGAACAAGTTCTTTGGCAGGCGGGGCATTTGGATTTCAATTGTCATTTGGGCTTTGACATTTGGAATTTGGCCAAGGGGATTGCCACGCCGAGCACTGATGGCGCTGAGTGCTCGGCTCGCAATAACATGGTGAAGAGGGCTCGCAATGACACTCCCCTTCCCGTCTTTGCGGGAAGCCGAAGGCGAGGAAGCAATCTCGTGAGGTGTATGAGACTGCCACCCATGTTTCAGGTGCTCGCAATGACAGAAAAGGAAGGGCGTGGGAAAGCTGGTTCTTTTCCACTTTGGTTGACTCTCCTCCGTAGCTTATTTACAATAGTGCGTATATGCTTCGGGATATCCTGCTGAAGGTGGTGCGCTGGGTTATTACTATCGGTACGGCTCTTGCAATAGACTATGGATTTGCTGAGGTTACTACGGAACGCCTCCAGCAGATGCCTCGGCCTCTTGTGTGGCTTATATTGATTGTCCTTGCTGGCGGAAGTGGGTATGGTATGTACAAACTTTTGGGTCTCTTCGATGGTGAAGGTCGGGATAACCGTTGGTAGTCCCGTAGCAGCGTGCCTACGTGTTCTGGATTTCTCCCATAGTATTATGAGTAGTGCCATTAGGATATAACCTGCAATCACGGCAACCTTAGCCATGACAGACAGACTTTGAAAGTACTGAACCAAGAAACAAGTGCTGAGGTTCATAACCTAGTCCTCTTCGCCCCTCTGAAAAAGCGTCTCGAAGCTAGGCCACGCCCAGCGTAAAACTCATTTCTGCGTAATCGTGGTGGTCTAACTGAAGGTAACCTAATTGGGGTTGGCTTAGGATGGTGAAGTCTTAAAATCGGTCTGGGTTCTGTAGCTATTTCAATCGTGGCTGTATCTGTAGGCTGTCTAACTACATCCAGCCAGTCATTAACAGATAGCACAATGCCAGCCCTTTGTGCGGGTGTCCTGCCTTTAAGTGAAATATGCGGTCTGAAGTAGTTGTAGTGAATCAGCCAGCCTTCGATGAACTTCTTGGCGGTCTCTGGCTTCTTTAAGCCTCTTAATACCTTTGTGCGGTCTTTCAGACTACCCTGAAACCTCTCAATGAGGTTTGTATTACTTTGGACATCGAAGGGTGAGCCGTGCTTGTGTTCAGCGTCCGCACCGAAGGCAAGCTCAATGCCGTCTAGGTATGCAGCAAGCTTGTCGGTCATTACTACCTTCGGCGTTTTGTTAGCACATTCCGCCGCCTTCTCCATTAAGGTTCTAGCTTCCCTTGTCCCTCTGTTTGGCGATAAATGAGAAGCTAGAAGGAAACGAGTTTTAGCGTCTATGCAGTCAAACAGCCAATACTTCTTGCGATTGATTTTAATAACCGTTTCATCTGCAATCCAGACATCGCCTACGTGTGGTTTAATGCCCCTTACTTTATATCCTGCTTGTTTTATGAAGCGGTCTAACCATCGGTATATCGTGCTAACCGATGGGCTGTAATTGTGCTGTTGCTCTATATTCTGTCTGATTTCGTTGAGAGACATACCACTAAAATATGAATGTAAAGCATCGCCAACATGGCTAACAGGGCTTCGCATCTTAGGCAAGGCAAAGTTGCCTGCGAACTTTCGCTTACAATCACGGCAATAAAACCTCTGGACTCCCTTATACGTGCCATAGAGCCACAGGTTTTTTGAGCCACAGTATTTACACTTGAAATCTTCCGCTAGAACGTACCTATTAACCATTCTTTGCCTCCCCCTTGTGAATACGCAATAAACATCCTTTATCTCCATGCATCAGAGCATAGCAGTCGCAAACCATAATGGAACAGAACCGGAAAGCTTGACACTTTGACAAAATATGGGTAAGATTGGCTTGAATTTTGGAAGCGCTAAGTTATTATGTCTTGCGCTCAGCAACAAAACCTATCAGTAATAAAATGGAGGTAAGACAATGACACAGGATCCTAACAAAGCCATATATGAAGCCAGGCCGTGGATAAAATGGTATCTGCCGGGTGTGTCGCCAGATGTTACAGTCGAGGAAAAATCTGTGGTGGACACGTTTAATGAGACTACAGAAAAATGGAAGGACAAGACCGCGGTAATATTCTATGGTAGAAAGGTAAGCTACAAAGAGCTCCGAGACCAGGTTGACAGATTTGCTACGGCGCTAGCTGATCTGGGCATCAAGAAGGGAGACAAGATTGCCCTCCTGCTGCTTAATTCGCCTCAGTTCATCATAGCTTATTTCGGAGCCCTGAAAGCCGGGGCTACCTTGACGGCAATCAGCCCTGTTTACGTCAGCCCCGAAATCAAGTACCAGATTGAAGACAGCGGGGCGAGGATGCTCGTCTGCCTGGATATTCTTTATGGTAACGTAGAGAAAAGTGGAGTCAAGCTGGATGCTGTCATCCTGACCAGCATCGGCGAATATCTGCCTTCAATGAAGAAGTTTATGGGCAGCACTGTGCTCCGGGCCGTATATCAGAAAATGGCCGCCCCGCCTGTGGAAATATTTCAAAAAGAGGGATTTTATCGGTTCCAGGACTTGCTGAAGAAATATCCTCCGAATCCTCCCGACATCAAGTTCAATATCAGGGAGGACATAGTCACCCTTCCCTATACTGGAGGGACAACCGGTAGGCCCAAAGGCGCCAAGATAACTCACTACAATTTTGCCGCCGCTCGAGTGCTCGCCAACAAATTCTGGGGCGATATCATCCAGGAAGGGAAAGAAACCGTAATAGCTTACTTGCCTTTCTATCACATCTATGGCCAGGCAGTGGTCATGATGGGAGCAATGACCGAGGGCTACACTTCAATACTGATCACCACTCCTGACCCTGATGATATTCTGAACGCACTGGAAAACTACAAAGGAACTATTTTCTACAGCGTTCCCGCCCTGTTTGAATATCTCAAGGACTATGAAAAGACCGACAGAGTTAACTGGAAGAAGGTAAAAGTCCTTATCTCCGGTGCTGATGCCCTTCTCGAAGACACTGCCAAGGGCTGGGAAAAACGAACCGGCGCTAGAATCCACGAGGGCTGGGGAATGACCGAGACGACCTCGGTCGGCATTGTCAATCCCTACGGCCGGGCGAAAATCGGTTCCTTCGGTGTACCTCTGCCCGGCACCGTGGCGGGCATAATTGAAGCGGAAGGCACCAAATTCCTTCCCGTTGGGGCAACAGGCGAAATGGTAGTCAAGGGGCCCAATACCTTCGCGGGATACTGGGGGAAACCGGAAGCAACCAAGGAAGTGTTTTTAGAAATCGACGGTGAAACCTGGCTGCGCACCGGGGACCTGGCCAGAATGGATGAAGAAGGCTATTTCTACTTCTACGACAGGAAAAAAGACATGATTAAGTACAAGGGTCTGCAGGTGTTTGCCAGGGAGGTAGAGGAAGTAATCGCTTCCCATCCTCAAGTCAAGGAAGCAGGCGTCATCGGGGTCCCCGACCCTGAGGTCGGCGAGAAAGTCAAAGCCATCGTCGTTCTTGAGTCGGAAGCCAGAGGCAAGGTGTCGGAAGAAGACATTATGAAGTATTGCGCTGGAAAGCTAGCTGGCTACATGGTACCCAAGATAATCGAGTTCAGGGGCGAGGTGCCCAAGACGGACATCGGCAAGGTATCACGCCGCGAGCTGAGAGAGGAGTAGCTATAGAATGGCACCATTTTTCGAAGTAGAAAACTTAACCAAGCGTTTTGGCGGACTGGTTGCCGTCAACAATGTTAGTTTCCAAATAGGCAGGGACGAAATCGTGGGCCTGATTGGGCCCAATGGTTCGGGGAAGACTACCCTCGTTCGCTGCATAATCGGCATATTGAAGCCAGAGTCAGGGAAAGTCCGCTTTAAGGGCGAGGACATCACCGGATGGCGTCCCTGGAAAATCGTCCAGAGAGGGCTGGTAGGGACTTTTCAGGTAGTCAAGCCATTCCGCCGCCTGCCTATTATCGCCAATGTCATGGTCGGTTGCCTGTGCCCAAGGATAACCAAGGGTGGTGAATGGACCAAGACCACCGTCGTGAAAGCGCGGGACGCGCTGGAGTTCGTGGGCATCGCCGACCGGGCTCGTGAACCGGCCTCCACTCTATCTCATGGGGACTTGAAACGGCTGGAAGTAGCCAGGGCCATTGCTACCGAGCCTGAGCTTCTCATTCTCGATGAGCCCTTCGGGGGACTGAATCCCGCCGAAACAGAGCTTGTCGCGAAGTCCATGAAAAGATTGCACAAGGGAGGTCGGTTCGGCAGGCTTCACAGCGAAGGACCGGCTATGCTGATAATTGAACACAAGCTAAGTGAGCTCATGAAAATAGTTGACCGGGTGATTGTCATCAATTATGGAGAAATCATCACCCAGGGTACCCCCCAGGAGGTAGTCAAAAACCCCACCGTGATTGAAGCTTATACCGGCAAGGAGGTGCTCATTGCTTGAGGTAAAAAATGTAACCGTAAAGTACGATACAGCTACTATCCTGGATGAGGCCAGCCTGAACGTGGAAAAGGGGGAACTGGTCGGGCTCGTCGGTCCCAATGGTGCCGGTAAGACAACGCTCTTACGTGCCATTGCCGGTTTGATAAACTGGGACAGGGAAGTTCTCAGAGGCACCAAGAAGTCAGAGGTAACCTTTCAAGGCACCATAGAGTTTGAAGGGGAAAGGATTGACAGGCTAGCGGCATTTCAGATAGCTAAAAGGGGCCTCCAGCTTTGCCCGCAAATGGGCAGGCCTTTCGTCGAGATGACAGTCAGGGAGAACCTCCTCGCCGGAGCTCACCTGTGCAAGAACAAGAAAGAGGTTGATGAGAGCCTGGCCAGAGTTTATGAACTGTTTCCCAGATTGAAAGAGAGAGCAAAGCAGCTATCCGGGACATTATCCGGTGGGGAAAGGCAGATGCTGGCTGTTGGCCGCTCGCTGATGCGCCGGCCTAAATTGATGTTGGTTGATGAGCCATCAAGCGGATTGGCTCCAAAGATTAAGGATGACCTGTTCAAGCGCGTGGGGGAAATTTACCATGAACTGGGAGTCACCATACTCCTGGCTGAACAGGATATCAGCTTTGCCTTCGCCCTCTCGAAGAGGAACTATGTCATGTCGAGGGGGCACGTCATCGCCCACGGAACGGCTGATGAACTGCTCAAGGACGAGACTATCAGGAAGACATATCTGGGCTTGTAATAATCACCCCGCAGGCTATTCTTTGATTGATTGTGAAGGAAAGGACTCCTTCACACCTCGTTTCGCTGATATCAAATCGTAAATCCGAAACAATATCAAAAATCAAACGTCAAAAGTCAAAGTGACAAATCAAAACCCAAAAATGCTGTACGTTGCCTCTTTGCTATTTGCATCTGAGTTCTTTGTTTACTTTTGCTCTGTCATTTTGCATTCTTATCTTTACGTTTTTCATTTCAGGGGGATTTGGTTAGAGCTTAGGATTTAGAATTTCGAGCTAGTTGTTAGTGTAGCGAAGCGCCACAAGCCCGGCATTCCTTACGCCAGGCGGCGTTGGCTAGTTTACAGCGCGGACACTCTCGCTCAATCCTATCCCGTATCCGCACGGCGACACCTTCCGGCATGAAAATCAGTACCACTATTACTATGATGGCCATAACGAGAGTCTCGTACCCGGCGATAGGAGTCTGAGCCCCGAGCTCTACGAGGGGGTAGAGGATAAAGACCCCGGCCACCGGGCCGTAGATGCTGACCATACCGCCAAATATTACCCACATTATGGCCTGAAAAGACATCGTGAGGGAGAAAGCGCCAGGGGTGGCAGTTATCATAAGATGGGCAAATAGACCACCGGCGATCCCCCCGAAAAAGCCGCCGATGCCGAAAGCCAGCACTTTGTATCTGATGGTATTTATTCCCGTGGCACGGGTGGCAATCTCGTCTTCTCGAATGGCGTGGAAAATAAGACCTGTCCTGACATACTTGCTCCCGGCGTCGGTCAGTTTCCACATTATGAGCACCGCTACGGTCATCACCAGCAGACATACATAAAATTCACCTGTGGGCGAGCCGGCAAGTCGGGGAAGCCCTCTTATACCAAGGTAACCGCCGGTGACGTCGGGGAAAGCAATGACTATTTGCTCCAGGAGGAGAGGAAAGGACATCGTAAGCAGTGACAGATAAGGCCCTCTCAGCCTCAGGGCCGGGAAACACGTGCCTACTCCAACCAATGCTGCCGCCACGGCTCCCAGGGGTATCGTCGCCGCCGGTGGCAAACCAAGATATTTATAGAGAAGTGCTGAACCATAGGCACCCGCACCGAAGAACAGGGACTGCCCGAAGTTTACCTGCCCGGTATAGCCCGATAACAGGTCCCAGCTCACGGCAAAAATAGCGTATGCGCAGGTGAAACTAAGTATGAGCATTGGATAGCGGGCATTGCTGATCAATGGGAATATAAACAGGAAAACAAAGAAGACAACGGCGATAACCCGCCCGGGGACCGGTAATACGCTAAACCGGAAATCCTTGAACAGCCGTCTCAGCAACTTACAATTTCTCCTCTTCGAACACTATGCCGAACAGTCCCCCTGGCCTCACCGAAAGCACTATGATCATCGCCAGCAGGGCAATCACCGTCCTCAGGTAACCGTACTCGGGTATCAGAAAGACTACCAGTGTCTCGACCAGGGCGATAATGAAGGCTCCAATGATGCTCCCCTTGAGGCTTCCCAGCCCTCCCAGGACCACAATGGCCAGGATCATCGTCAACGGAGCCATCCATGCGTAAGGATAGAACACCCATAATGGTGCCATCAGCGCAGCGGCTATTGCCGCCAGGGCTGTGCCTATCCCCATGGTCATCAGCAGTGTTTTGGAAACACTTATCCCCATCAGGTTGGCAACCTCGGCGTCATTTGCCGTTGCCCTGATGGCAATGCCCAGCTTTGTCTTTGATAGAAATAGCCACAGGATGGCCATGACCGCGATGACAACGCCTATTATTAACAGCCGCTGGTATTCAACCGTGATCCCCAATATCTTGACATTCCCCACGAGAAGAGGGGGCGCTATATGCAGGTGGGACCCGAAGCGTGTCAGAAGAACCTCCTGGAAGACCATGGCCAGGGCAATGGTTATCAACAGCACAGCCTGGGGGTGTTGACGGACCCGGTTAAGAAGGAACTGGTAGGTCAATAGACCCAAAGCGGTGACGGCCGCCACCGTTACAACTATTGATTCGATGCCGCCCCATCCGAGGCTGCGCATGAAAAACCACATGAAATAGGCCCCTACCACGTAAAACGCTGTATGGGCCAGGTTGACGATATGGGCGACGCCAAAGATAAGAGTCATGCCTGAAGCCAGAAGGGCATACACGAATCCTGACGTCAGCGTCGCGATTACTATTCCTGCGACCATGACCCTCGATCCGAATAAGTGAAGTCCGAAATAAAGCGGGGATGAACCCCGCCCCTGCACTGCCTGATTCTGACCGTTCGTTCCAATTCGGGCACTCTGCAGACCTTTCTCTGTCCGTTCGGCTGTCGGATACTATATATCAGGTCTCCCCACCTTGTCAAGGTTTTCCCCCGATTTTTCCAGATTCTCCGAGGGCTTCAGCCGCGTCCTTCTCATCATTGGAACCAGGTGCGGCGAGCAGGCAGGCGGGGCATCCGGATTTCAACTGTCATTTGGATTTTGGCATTTGTGTTTGTTCGATTTCTGCGCCTTGATATTGTTCAGGATTTCGTGCCTAGGGTTCGGGATTTCGTCACTGCCGCCCGGGGAATTGCCGCCCAAAAAAGAATGGTGGCCCCGGGTCGACCCGGGGTCACCGTCAGGTCTAGCTAGGGTTCAATAGCCGTGTGCATTCCAGTAGGTTATAAAGTCTGCTGGGATCACCAGAGGCACCGAGCCCGTGTATCCGAAGTTCCAGTTGCCGAACTTATCAAGCAAGCCCGCTGCCTTGAGTGTGGCTACTTCTGTTGGGTCGAGGTCCACAGCTGGCTCGTTTTCGCCAACACCCGGAAGCAGGACGCATGGCCACCAACCAACCTTGCTCCACGCTAACTCTGGGTGGGCAGGGTCATCAGGTTGCCACTGCACGCCTTGACCGGTCTGCCATCCAGGACCGTACACCGTGTCGTGAGGCAGGAATCCGTGCGAGGTCGTGAAACCGGCTTTGCCGCTTCCGTTGATGCCCAGGGCGTAGGTAAGCCAGTATGCCTCCAACTCCGGCTCACTTGTTCCGAAGAAGGCTGGCAGGTGAGGATAAAGCACCATCGCCTGGTCGAAGCTCAAATAACCCAGTGTGGCATTGAAAGTAGTTACGTCCGTGTAGTAGCCGGTCGTGGAAGCTGTGCCTGTATAGGCATTGGCCACGTCTTCAAACCAGGTAATGACATCGTCAGTGACGATCCCGACATCCAGGACAGCTTCTACCAGCGCCTTGATGGTGTCGTAGGTAGCCGCGCAATAGGTCGGGTATCTTCCGTAGGTGCTGACGAAGTCTTCAAAGAAGGTCAGCGTCTTGGAAGTCAGTGCCACGTCCTCTGCCCAGGTGTCCAGGGTAATGTGATACTTAGCCCCGGTATCGGCATGATAGTCTATATCCTGGGATTCCACGTTAATGCCTATGGAGAAGACATTGGGCAAATAGGTAGCCTGTTGTGCCCCGTAGGCTTTGCCCGGTGGGCCGGAAAGAATGGTGAACACAATCTGCGGGTCATCCGCAGCTATCGCCTGCAACTGGGCACTGATATCATTGGCGTTGCTGGCGACCTTCGTCAGGCCGGTATAGTTATAGCCGTAACCTAAACACCAACCCTGTACGTATGGCACCATTGGCAGCGACCACGCAGCGTCCTCTGCCAGAACCTCAATCTTGAGTGGTGTGGGGGGGTTGCCTAGCCCAGCCTTTATCTGGGCGAGAGCTCCGCCTGTCATCTTGAGACAGCTTGTGACCAAGTAGACCTCATTGTACGGCGTGCCCTTGAACCAGTACTTGTAGGCTGGGTAGTCCGCAAATACTGAGAACTGAAGTGCGGCGGTAGCGGCGCCATCGTCAATGAAAATCACCCCGGCCTCCATAGCCACTTCTCGGTAGACAATAACGGCCTCTGTTCGGAAGCCGCCCACAACAAAGTCCAGGCTGTCTATCTTTGCCTGAAGGCGCGTTTGACCAGTGACACCGGTTGTATCGACGATTTCATTGCTGTCTATTTTTTCCAGCGCGATACCATAGACCGTTTCGCCGATGGTCACTCCGCCAGCATCATTGATTTCGTCCTGGGCCATCAGGGCGCCTGCCCAGTGGTCTCTACCCTGGATATTGGCCATTGGCCCGATGACACCGATTGTGATCCAGTTCTCGAATCCTCCTCCTGGGCCTCCGCAGCCCGGTAGGACCAGCCCTAGCACCAGAAGAGTGCCGATAATTAAGAAAACGATTCTTTTCAATTCATCAACCTCCTTGTTGATTCTTGTAGTTGCTCCGATTTCATCGGAGTGAACCCTTGATGCTGGAACAGACCGGTCGACCCCGGTTGCTTCCAGCAACCTTAATCTTTATACATTACCCGATAGGCCCACCTCCTTTCGTGCTTTTGGTCTCCCGATTTTTTGTTGCCCGTCTGGGCAAGCCTAGAAAAGGGAGACCAAATAAATTCTTTGGGAACTCGACCTTCTGAATATCTCCAATACTTGTTGTCAGCTTAACCGCTGCCAGATCCCCCCGGAGCCTCCATTTTTTCCCGCATATCCCTCCTTTGATTATATATTATCCCCCAGTTCCTGTCAATCAATCTTCTCTACTTTGTGTGCGCTTTAGTCTATCCTCTTTTCCCTTGCTACTTGAAGTGTAACATCTAAATATTAAGATGATGTTAAAATTTAGGCAGATGTGGCAATTTTTTTGGCGGGCTACACCCTCTGTGTCATTGCGAGCGAAGCGCGGCAATCTCGTGTCCCGGCTGAGATTGCTTCGGCACTATCGTGCCTCGCAAAGACAGAAAGGGGGAATGCCCTGCAAAGACAGAAGGGGAAACGCTCCTCACAACAACTCCCACGTGTCATTGCGAGCGACCTGAAAGGCGCGTGGCAATCCCGTGTCCCCACCGAGATTGCTTCGGCTGACTTCGTCAGCCTCGCAAACACAGAAGGAGAGGTGTCATTGTGAGCGACCTGCCCGCTTGCCTTGGCTGAAGCTTTAGCGCAAGCAGGCCGAGGCTTGGGAGGCGGGAGCGTGGCAATTTCCGTAGACCAAATTCCAAACACGATTGTAGCGCGACCTTTTAAGGTCGTGCGATCCAGCTCTGGCACGAGGCTGACCCGCCTGCCATAGCTGTGCGGCGGACAGGAGCGTCGCACTGCATTCTTGCATTTTGACTTGTCATTTTGATTTTTGGCCTTTGATTTTTGGTTTCCCCTGGAGCATCTTGTCCACGGCAGCTATCGCCTTAAGCCGAACTCGCCCGGGGACCTTCACCTCAGGACTCATCTCCTCCAAGGACCGCACGACTTTCTCGAGGGTAATCAACTTCATAGTGGGACAGATTGCCTGCTCGGAAACAGGAATGAACCTCTTGCCGGGATTCTCTTTTCTAAGCCGGTGGATTATCCCTATCTCCGTGCCCACGACCATCTCTTTGACCTCAGGCCGCTGGGCATACCTGCACATCCCGCTGGTGCTGGCCACTTCGTCAGCCAGGGCGATGACCTCCGGACGACACTCCGGATGCACTACCACCTTTGCCTGAGGATACTCCCGCTTCAACTCCTTTATCCTCTCAGTCTCTATCCGGACATGGGTGGGGCAGAAGCCGGGCCACAGAATCATCTTTCTGCCCGTCCTGGCGGAGACATAATGCCCGAGATACTGGTCAGGGATGAAAATTAGGTCTCGAGTATCGAGGCTTCCCACGATCTCGACGGCATTGGCAGAAGTGCAGCAGATATCCGATTCCGCCTTAACTTCGGCTGACGAGTTGATGTAACAGACCACCACTGCCGCGGGGTGTTCCTTCTTCATGGCCCGCAAGCGTTCGGCGGTAATCATATTTGCCATGGGGCAGCCGGCGTTTATATCAGGCAGCAAGACCACTTTATCGGGGCAGACTATGGAGGCAGTTTCCGCCATGAAGTGGACCCCGCAGAACACGATTACATCGGCACCGGTCTTAGCAGCATTCTGGCTTAGCTCCAAAGAATCGCCGACAAAGTCGGCTATATCCTGGACCTCGCCCAGCTGGTAGTTATGGACGAGGATAACCGCATTCCTTTTCTTCTTAAGGGTGGAGACTTTCTGTGTGAGCTCAGTGTCCCTATTCTTCATTCGTAAGCATCCTCTCGGCACAGGTTTCGTCCTTGCTCGCTAAATTCCTAATACAATCGTAGTGCGACCTTTTAAGGTCGTGCAATCCCGCCCTGGCACGAGGCTGAAGCCTCGCACTACGCTTTTCCATTTTGATTTTTGAATTTCTGCCAGTATCGGCAGTTTACCATCCCTATTTCTCATTCGTGGTTATCCTCCCGGCATGAGTGTACACATTCATCCGCTTGCCCCTGACGAAGCACACCAGGGTCACGCCCAAATCGTCAGCGAACCTCACCCCCAGGCTAGTGGGGGCGGACTTGGAGACAATTATGGGGACGCTTCTTCTTGCCACCTTGAGCAATATGTCCGAAGAGACCCTGCCACTGGTGATTATTATACGATCATCGGTGGCTATGTCATTCAAGGTGCATTCGCCGAAAACTTTGTCCAGTGCATTATGCCTTCCTACATCGTCACTGAATACTATGACGTCCCTGGTGTCGCACAGAGCGGCACTGTGCACACCGCCAGTGGCTCGATAACTCCGACAGCGACGTTGAAACTTGTTCACCAGGGTTGAGACCTCGGGAGCGGAGATTTTAAGCTTAGATTCGACTTTCCGCAGGGCTTGAGCAGCGGCGGCACTATCGAAAGAGGCTCCTTTCGCAAATCCTGAAGCCGTAATCTTCGCAGGCAAAACATCTCTGGCAGGTTCTTCGCTCCTTTCCGCTTCCACCCGCACCACGCCCCTCCGGTCGTCAACCATTAGGCTCTTAATCTGCTGTTTACTCTTAAGTAATCCCTCAGAGAAAAGAAACCCGACCGCCAGATATCTTAAATTCGCCGGGGAACAGAACAAGGTCACCAGCTTCCGGTTATTCAGGATGATAGCGAGGGGCGACTCTTTAGCCACTATATCCTCAACGCTTCTGCTACCCTTTTCGGCAAACTTCAGTACAGAGACCTTTTCTGTCTCATTATCCGTTGTTCTTGTCTTTATGCGGTCTCCGGCCCTGACACGGCCACCGTGAAGCACTCTGGCAAATATCCCCTCCTTCGGCATGATGCATTTGCCTATCTCTTGATAGATGGCGCAACCGCTGTGGCACTTCTTGCCAATCTGGGTGACCTCGAGAAGGACGTCTTTGCCAACGGATATCTTTGTGCCTAAAGGCAGGGAGAGGAGTTCCATCCCCCGGGTAGTGAGGTTTTCAGCAAAATCGCCGGGGTCCACCTCGAAGCCCATTCTCTTTACCTTCTCGATACTTTCCATCGCCAGCAGGCTCACCTGCCGATGGGTGCAGCAGTCAGCGTGGGCGTCGCCGACGAGGCCGTAGTCCTCTTTAAGGACACCTTCAGCTACGGCCTTCTTTCTGGTACCCTTCTCTTTGCTCTTACAGACGGCAATTATTTTGGCCATTAGACAGTAATTTGTATTATACACATTCCTATTGCCCACCCGCTATATCAGCGAGAAGCAATAGCCCAGAGCCAGAGACATCACGCAGACGACGGCCAGATAAATGGCCAGAATTCTGCCACCGAATTGCTTCCTCAGGACCAGGATAGTGCCCCAGCTGGTAATCGGCCCCACCAATAGAAGGACCATTCCGGCGCCGATATTCATTCCCTGAGATACGAAGGCGTGGACCAGGGGAACGCTGGCTGTGGAGCAGATATACATGATCAAGCCAAAGCCCAGGCTGAAGAGATACCCCAGTCCCCCGCCGAAATGGGCGCCCACGAACTCCCCCACCGGAGCCACCGCCGCCACCAATGCCGCCAGGGCCAGGCCGAGAAGCAACTCCGGCCCAATATCCTTGACCATGTCCACGAAAGCATATCTGAACACATGCTTTACCCGGTGAGCAACCTGCCGGGAGCCTCCCAGATATTGCTCGGGGCTATCTTCAAAGGCTCGCTGGCAGTGGGAACAGCAGAAGTAATACGTTTCGCCGCCATATTCTGCTTTGGCCGCTTTTCCTGTCTCGACATTCATGCCGCAGACCGGGTCAACAGCCTGCTCCGCCGCGGGAAGGGGGACTCTAGCTCTGCCCCGGACCTTATTCCCCACCAGTCCCATGACTAAGCCCATGGCTATCACGGCAAAGAAGATGAATACGGTGAACTTTAATCCCAGGAGACCGTATGTGACCAGAAGGGCACTTATGGAGGTAGCCGGAGTTGCCACCAGGAAGGCCAGGACCGGCCCTAACCTCGCCCCTTTCCGATGCAGGCTCACCGCCACCGGGAGGGAGCCCAAGCAGCAGATGGGAAGGATTGTTCCGATGAGGGTGGAATACAGGATTGGCTTCACACCCCCGCCGCCGAGGTGTCTCTCCACCCAACTTGTGGGAACAAATTCGTGAACTAGACCGCTCAGCAAAAAGCCTATCGCCAGGTAGGGCAATACCTCAATGAGATAATCCTTGAAAACTATGAAATACTGGACTATCAACTATTTACCTCCGTCTTGAGGCAGTCCACGTAATCGCCGACCTTCTCCCGGAATCTCGTGCCTGGCATAAGCATTATTGCTGCGCTTCCTGCTTCACCAGAGTATGTTACAGAAGGGTTGCAGAAATTCAAACCGAGCAGAGTAAAGGCACACGAGGAGCAATGCTCCCAGGATTATCAGTATTGTTCCACCCACCGGTCGCGTGTACTTTGCATATCGTTCTCCCAGGTTTGAAGTCAGAGCAAAAGCGGCAATGCCGAAGATGACGAGGTCATCGAGCATAAAAATGAAGACGTAT